>RCUH01000032.1_pt1 | contig 268699 bp, 249 predicted proteins | sample 2166191 | NCBI WGS metagenome assembly RCUH01 (sample SAMN09932848, study PRJNA488358) | compost metagenome | feature: garden; material: soil; isolation source: compost soil in an enriched community after 214 h of incubation | place: Germany: Experimental Botanical Garden Goettingen | collected...
GATCAGCACATCCGTAGCGGGTGTAGGCCAGATTCTTTTTTATATTTAAATTGGTTGTGTTGAGCGCAAAGAATCTGGAGGTTCGTGGATTCATTACTGCCACCGGCCCAAAGAGGTTGGATGTGATCAATTTGCAGGAATCTGCGGCTTTCGCATGTTTTTCCAGTTTTTGGATCTTTGTATTGGCAGCATTTGTTTTGAAGTAAAATGGACTTTCTTAAGTTTGGTCTTATTGTCTTGCGGCCAGAAGATTTTAGATACCGTGAAGTTGCGGTGGATAAAACGTTTTCGTTTGGCGGCGGAGTTTCATTTGAACGAGCCTCTTCTGAAATCTTACCTATCGCTGCAGTTCCCTTTTTTATCTTTGTCCTGCGATCTAATTCTTTTTGGGCAAGATAGGCCATCGTATCTGCCCATTTCTTTTCTGGAACACTATGGGATACGAGATCTTGGATTTGATCTAGCAAAGCCATTTGATCTTTGGTGAATGTGATGGTTAAGGTCACAGATTCATCACGATGAAGCTTCTCTTTTTCTTCTGTAACGACAGGCAATGACAGTTCTTGAGCCAAAATCAGCTCCGTTTGATCTTGAGTCGTGTATTCGATCTTGCTGAGCAGCGATCGTTTTTCGGTCTCATCCATTTGACGATCTTCTATTTTCTGAACCGTTCGAATCGCCTGTTGAACTTTTGAGAGTTGAGAGAGATTTAAGGCCCCGGCTTCAATTTTCTCAGAAACTTCGGGAATATCTCTAAGAAGTCGAGCGGACTCAATTCGCCGAATGGCAGAAGAGGGGCTATAACCAAATTCTTTCACTAGAAATTCATAGAGACTCGGATAGGCTCTCTCAAGGTAAATCCTGCGAGTGTCTATTTCAGCGATACATTCCAAAACCAAATGCGTAATCTTTCTCTCAGTCTGAACAAGCTTTCCGAACCTTGCCATCAACTCAGAGCTTGAAAGAGATGTGATATTCATTTTACCTCCGCTACGGGTGTGGATTTCGTTACGAAAGATATATCACAGGTTTTATTTATCTATTTTTAGGGAAAATGAAGAAGCAAATATGATTCCCCGATGCTTTTTTGTTCGCTGATTATTCGCACACAAAGCTATTCAGGGAGGAGAGAAGATCGATTAGACGGAGGATCTCGTTTTGTAAAAACAAACACAATGGCGAAGATTTTAAAGATATAGAAGGTTCGTCAAACAAAATATTATTACAACAGAAAGTCGACCCATTGCATTCTAAGCGTCGATGGTTTTTAGATCTCTGAGTATTTTCCGCAGGCGCCCCACCGGGTTGATGCAGTTGTGCATTCAGAGTGATGAGCAATTGCGTGATGCCTATTTTAAATTCACAAATTAATTTTAGAATGTATTGCAGAAATAGACACTCGCAAGACTTACGAGGAAAGATCGTATCCGAGTCCTTATAAAATGATCCAATAGTGTGGCTATTCCACTCCCAGATCCTTGGTTTCCCGAGCCGGACGCTCGGGAAAGGGGGCTTGGGGTCACCCAATTGTCAGGATGCTCACGCTATGGTCGAGCGGCGATCTTTTTAAGTACCACCACGCTAAGGGTGCAGTTTTAGTCCTTATAAAAATAATCCGCTAGTGTGGCTGTTCCACGCCCAGATTCTTGGTTCCCCGAGCCAGATGCTCACGCCATGATCGAGCGGCGATCTCTTTAAAAGACCACCACCCTAAGGATCAACTCCAATAACTTTTTTTTTGATTTTATTTTGCGTCCTCTTTCTTACTTCCTATCAAGTCGCTGAAGAAACCAGATTTTCCAGTCTGCACTTCAATCTTTCTTGCCTGGGCCTCTTGAGCCTTAGGAATTAAGAGTTCCAAAACCCCATTTTCATAGTGGGCTTCGATCTTTTGGGAATTCACGGTGCGCGGAAGAGCGAAACTGCGTTTGAAGTGGCCATAGGATCTTTCCAATCGACGGACCTTAGCGTCTTCTGCAGAACGTGTATTTGTTCTTTCACCTGAAATCGTCAATGTGTTATCGACGAATTCAATTTGAATATTCTCTTTTTTTATTCCCGGCACATCAATACTTAGAAGATAGTTTTCTGCATTTTCTAAGATTTCTGTGGCTGGTGAGAAATATTTTTCATCATAGGACGGACGATCTGTTTTTGCGAAATCATCGATCATACGATCCATTTCACTCCAAAGATCAGAAGTTAAATTACGACCTGTAAAGAATGGTGTTATCGAAACTGCTCTCATTTAAACCTCCTTGGGTTAAAACTTGTTCCTAATTAAAAAATGTGTTCGTTCTTTTTTCTGTCAAGGGCTTAAGTATCCACAGCCCCAGACAAGAGCACGAGAAGTGCGGCAAAGCCCAACCATCTCACGATCTTATTCGCCAGATAAGCATGGCATCTTTTTCTTAAAGATTGATCGCCACAGGAAAATATTTTTGAAAAAGACATAGCTTCGCCCTTTTGAGTAACTCTCAAAAAAAAGATTTTCGTTTTTGGATTTATTATTACTAGTGATGTGTCAGATAAGTTTTTTCCAGGGCATCGTGTGGAGGGACACGGCCCAGAAAAAACTTATCTGGCGCAACACTACGAGAAGATTTTGGTCGTGAGATACCAATACCTTCTTCTATCTTCAATGTGAGTTCGGAAGGTCCCCTGTCAAGGCGGGGTTTAAAAAAACTTCGAAGGACTGTATCTATATATAGCGAACTGCACCTTTAGCGCGGTGATACTTAAAAAGATCGCCGCTCGACCACAGTGTAAGCATCCTGACAATTGGCTGATCCCAAGCCCCCTTTCCTGAGCGTCCAGCTCGGGAAACCAAAGATCAGGGGATGGTTCCCCACCACTCTAGTGGATCAGTTTCTATATATAGATATAGATATTAACGCTTGGTCGAATTGGCGTCCCCAATGGAGCTCAACTCTGCGGAGGTTAAAGAATACTGTTTGAGAATATCCAAAATAAAACCGGTTTTAGCCTCAACATAATCATCCACGGAGGTCTCATAAAGTGGGGCAATTTTTTTCTTAAGGTCCCCGTATTTTTCGCGGTCCTCAGGATTATTGAGCAAATGATTTCTCAGGATAATGTGATTTCGCAAAGACAGGCTTCCTGCTCTGCAAGCATACAGATGATGAGGGATAGATCCAACGGGGGCTCTGAAAGACTCTCGTCCTGCAATCCCACGGTCGCCCTCATAAATATAGCCAATGCCCTCAAGTCTTAAAATCAATGTGGGCAAAAGAGATGGATTATCAAAAATAATATCGATGTCCAAAATAGGCTTTGCGGCCAAGCCAGGAACAGAAGTGCTCCCGACATGCTCAAAGGCCATGATCAAGTCTTTCACCGCGGGATAAATTTTACTTTTCACTTCAAGAAATTGCTCTGGCCATTGGGGATTGTAATCGACGACGACAGATTGATTTTTTTCCATAGCTGACCCTACTTCGATCTCAGCCTGCAGGTCATCACGCAAATTGAAAATCTCATCAGGGCGAGCACAAAGGATCTGACGACGCCATCGATAAAAACTGATTCCTTAGCGTGGTGGTATTTTAAAAACCGCGGCTCGGTCACAGTGTGAGCCTCCTGACAATGGGGTGATCCCAAGCCCCCTTTCCAGAGCATCCAGCTCGGGAAACCAAGGACGTAGAGCATGCTCATCCCACTCTAGCGAATTAGTTTCAATCCAATAAAAGCTCACTACTGCTTCGGCGGATACTTAAGAAAAAATTCTCTCTGCAAATCCATCATCATACTCAACAGACGATTCTCCATGGAGTTGTCGATGCTCGAGAATTGCACTCCAGCGGTTTGGGTCTCTGTACCGTTTTCTTCTTTGCGGACAACGTGGCGAACCACGACATCGAACTCAAAGGGCCTGCGATTTCCCAGGCGCAAAATGCCTTTAATAATGTCCCCGCTCTGAATTTGTGGCGTTCCCTTAAAGTAAATTTTCATTCCTCCGGCGCTCAGATCCAACAGACGACACTCTGTGAAATAGGATTTGCCACCATGGATAGAGATCGTAAAAGCCGCACTGTACTGCTCTGGAATATCCACCCTTGTATTCGCGCGCCTTTGCAGCTGGAACAGCTCCAAGCCTTGAATGCGCAACATCGCCCAACCATGAGTGTAAGAAACTTCTGTTTGGAAAAAATAGCGTTCAGAATCGTAGGCAAAATTGGCCATTACTTTTTGTGGAACTTCCTGTCCTTTGGAAGACTCTGTATGGTGGCACAAGAGCACTTCGTCTTTTTCGTTTTGCACAGCCAATAATTGAAAAACCACTTCGTCTTCACCTCTAAGAAAAACGGGAGTGCGAAGAGTGGCAATGCTGCGGAAAAGAATTTTCTTTTCTGATAGACCCACTTTTTTGAAAATTACTTGTTCCTGTGGCTGAATCATTTAAACCCTCTCGAGCGCTAATTCCCAACGCACATGTCGGGCTTTGCGATCTTTCAAAGACATCTTCACTTTGAATTCGTGTTCAAGCTTCCATACTTTTTTCACATCATTGAGGTTTTTCCAAAGTCCACAACCCAAGCCCGCCATAAAGGCTGCACCCAATGCCGTGGTCTCAAGATTTTTCGGACGTTGCACGCCCACACCCATATAATCCGCCTGCATCTGCATCAACAGATTATTGGCCGCGGCCCCACCATCAACTTTGATGATCTTCAATTTTTTGCCCAAGTCCTTTTGCATCGTCACCAGAATATCAACGTTTTGCAAAGCCATGGCTTCCAAGGTCGCTCGCGCGATGTGAGCCTTTGTTGTTCCCCGAGTTAAACCGCAAATCACACCACGAGCCTCCGGCAACCAATGAGGCGCCCCTAAACCCGTGAGTGCAGGAACGAACTCCACGCCATCAGAGTCCTGCACTTTGGCTGCAAGCTGTTCTACCTCTGAACTTTGTTGGAACAGGCCTAAACCATCACGGAGCCATTGAACTGCAGCACCGCAAACAAAGGCGCCGCCTTCGAGAGCATAGGTCATGTCTTGATCTTTCAACTTCCAAGCCACGGTTGAGAGCAATTTATTTTTAGAAGCCACAACTTTCTTGCCCGTATTGAGAAGTAAAAAACTTCCCGTACCGAAGGTGCACTTGGATTCCCCCACTTCAAAACAAGTTTGTCCAAAAAGAGCCGCTTGCTGATCTCCGATAATCCCTGTTATTGGAATTCCATCTGGCATAAAACCTAAGCCTTGGGTTTTGCCAAAATCTGCATTGGAATTGCAGATCTCTGGCAAGATTCCCTGAGGCACCTGGAACAGCTTCATCAAGTCTTCATCCCACCAGCCCGTGTGAATATTCATCAACATGGTTCTTGAAGCATTGCTCACGTCTGTCTTGTGCGAGTTGCCATTGGTGAGCTTCCACAGCAAAAAAGTATCCACTGTGCCAGCCACAAGGTCTCCGACTTGAGCTTTCTTGCGGGCGCCGGGAACATTTTTTAAGATCCACTGAATTTTGCTCGCCGAGAAATAAGGATCCAGCACCAAGCCGGTTTTTGCTGTGATCATTTTTTCTTTTTTGGCTTTTTTGAGTTTCTCGCAGAGATCTTGAGTCCGACGACACTGCCAAACAATGGCATTGTACACAGCTTTGTTGGTGTGGCGATCCCACAGCATGACAGTTTCACGTTGATTGGTGATGCCAATGGCCGCGATTTGCGAACCCTTGAGGCCTGCTTTCTCGAGAGCCAAACGCATTGAGCGCTGTGTGGTGTACCAGATGTCTTCAGGTTCGTGTTCAACCCAGCCTGGTTTCGGAAAAATCTGCTTGAAACTCTCTCGAGCTTCTGCGACAAGACCTCCGGCTTGATTGATAATGCAAGTCCGGGAGCTGGTTGTACCTTGATCAATGGCCATGATAAAAGAAGACATAGAATTTAACTCCCTCATCGAGATGGGTAAGCACGTTTAATCATGATAAATTTCTTGAAAAAACCCAACGAAAAAATATTTGGACTGAGAAATCTCGATCGGGACACCTTACTATTTCGCGTGATGCCCCGTCTACTTCTCGAGATCATGCGCAAATACTTCCGTTTGGAGGTCGAGGGAGCAGAAAACATCCCTCGTCGTGGTTCCGTCATCATCGCCCCCAACCACTCAGGATACTCGGGCTTTGATGCTTTCTTGTTAGGTCATGTGATTCAGACTGAGGCCAAACGCATCCCTCGAGTCCTCACTCATCACTTCTGGTTTTTGACGGATAGCACAGCTATTCCAGCACAAAAGATGGGTTTTACTGAGGCGACTTATGAAAATGGCATCAATGCTCTTAAAAAAGGAAATGCCATCGTCCTCTTTCCCGAGGGAGAACAAGGCAACTTCAAGCCCACCACCAAACGTTACCAACTTCAGGAATTCAAGCGGGGCTTCATCCGCATGGCCTTAGAGACTCAAAGTCCTATCGTTCCCGCGGTGGTGATTGGAGCTGAAGAAACTCACATCAACTTGAAGCAACTGAAGTTCACCAAGTTTTTGCGTGGCTCGGTCATCCCCTTGCCTCTGAATGTGATTCCTCTTCCTGCGAAGTGGAGAATCCGCTTCCTTGAACCCATTTACTTGCCTTACAAGCCAGAAGCTTTGAATGATGCCGACCTCGTTCATGAGATCGCAGCAGAGATTCAAGAAAAGCTTCAACAGGCTATCCAAGAAGACATGAAGAAACGCGGTAGTGCTTTTCTCTAGTTAAATTTTTAAATTACTTATGAGCGTCAGGATTGTCGTCACCGACAGTTTTTAGAATGGAATACCATTTTGCCACGATCACTCCGGGTTCATCACCACGGCTGGCCAATTGATTGACGAGAAGTGCGGCTATGGAAACAGCAATAACCAAGAGGAGCACGTACTCCACCACGATTTGACCTTTGCTGTTCTTGAGAGAGGACCTCGACTTCAGTCTCATGTCCCTGATGATATCATAGTTTGAATTTTAGCAAAATCACAATTCAACAGGGCGAGGATTGCTTTCCGCAACCACTGGACGCCAGCTGTCCATGGAAACTTTCAGAGTCTCCATAAGTAGCTCCAAGTTCTCATCTTCGATGGGACCGCGAAGTCCGATGACTACATCTTGGTCAAACTTTTCAACTTCCAATGGGCTATTGTGAGACTGAGCTCCCTCGAAAGACATCGAGAAGCTTTCCGCCGTTGGGTAAATCATCACGAGGATGTTTGCGCCAGTGGCTTTCGAGATCTCTTTTGCTTTCTGCATTTCTTGAGTCAAACCTTGTTGAATCATGAAATAGATTTTCAAAGCCAAAGCTTCATGAAATTGAGCGAAATAGATGCGCACAGGACCATCATAGATGGCACTATTCAATGCAGGACTATAAAACTTAGACTGCGTCAGAGCTGTGAATGATGATCTCATGTTGTTGTTTCCCCTCCAACCCACGATTCCCGTTACAGCCTAAGACTATTCAGGCCCACTCTCTTTTTTCAAAGGATATTTTAAGATTCTTAAATTTTATGATGCTTCGAATCAATTAGGGCTTGGAGAAAATCTCTTTACCTTTTGAGAATACAACTGAAGCGGAGCGCTCGCCCACACTATAGAACAAGGACTGCCAGTCTTTCTCTGTGCACATAAAATCAGCACTTTTCCCAACCCCAATGGAGCCCACTTCGCCCTGCAAATTCAAAGCATAGGAAGCGCCCACAGTGTAAGCGGCAATCACTTCCGGCAAAGTCATCTTCATTTCAAGGCGCGCGAGCAGCCCCACAAAGTTCACATCTTGAGTGGGAGAACTCCCCGGATTGAAATCTGTCGCTAAGGCCACACGGGCCCCTGCTGCGATCATCTCGCGAGCGGGTGGGTATTTTGTCTTCATATACAAATCAGCCGCCGGCAAGAGCACACAAGTAACTTCCGAGGCTGCAAGTTTTTGAATCTCTTTTTGTGTGACTTGCAAAAGATGGTCTCCAGAAAGAGCACCGACCTCAACCGCCACATCGCTGCCACCACTGAGAGACAACTGATCCGCATGGGCAAGAACATCGAAGCCCATTTCCTTAGCTGCCTGAAGATATCTTTTTGAAGCCTCAATCGGAAAGAAGCCTTTTTCAATAAAGACGTCGACTCTCTCTGCCAATTTCTTTTTCTTCACCACAGGCAAAACCTTGAGACGAAGAAAGTCCAAATACTCTTCGTAGGACTTAAACTCAGGAGGCAAAGCATGAGCGCCAAGGAAGGTTTTCACCGTGCGCAGACGCTGAACAGCTCCTGCGGCTTGCAACATCTTGAGTTCGTCTTTGATGTTCAGCGCATATCCCGATTTGATTTCAAGAGTGGTCACACCTTGAGTGATGAAGTCCTCTGCTCTCTCTTGAGCGGACTTCACGAGGGAGGCATAACTCGCCTTACGGGTGTTTTTCATTGTCGAGAGAATGCCACCACCGCGAGCGGCGATTTCCTGATAACTGACGCCTTGGTTGCGCATTTCAAACTCAGCGGCCCGATGACCCGCAAATACCAAGTGAGTATGACACTCCACCAATCCTGGCAGAACAGTCATGCCCTTCATGTCGTATTCTCTGAAAGATTTTTTCTTAGCATATTCTCGAGGCAATTTCCCGTGGGCTCCCACCCACAAAATACGCCCTCGATCAGCCACCACGGTTTGCTTCTTGGCCAGGCCTAAATCAGCCTCCAAAGTATGACGTCCCTCTTTTTGAGAAGCGCCTTTTAAAGTTAACAATTCCGAGATGTTTTTAAGAATGATGCCCATGTGCCTATTCAAGCACATGGGCATTCCTGTTCAAAGGAAAAACCTCTAAGATTTATTGAATTTTGATGGCCTGACTGCGCACGCCCTCCGCCTTAGGCAGAGTGACATGCAGCACGCCGTCTTTGAATTGGGCCTGGATTTTGTCAGCATTGACCTTTGTCGGCAAACTGAAAGAGCGAGTGAATTTGCCGTACACTCTTTCCGTGTATTTTCCTTCAGATTTTTCTTCGCGAACTCTCTCTCCAGAAATCGTCAGAACATTGTCTGAAAGATCGATCTTGATATCCTCTTTTTTCAAGCCCGGCAAATCCGCGCTCACCAAGTAATTCCCGTCTTTTTCTTCAAGATCCACAGCGGGAGAAAAATCCGCCATGCCCATCCGCGAAGTCAATGACATCGGAAAAATACCGCGGTCGAAATCATTAATGAACTCTTCAAACTGATTAAATAAATCAGGGGAAGACATGTGTCTTCGTCCCCAAGGTGTAAGTGCACGCATAATATCCTCCTTCAAAGATAGCCTTCATTATGGAACTCCAAATAAAGACGTCAATTTTGTGAGGATCCGGGTGATAGAATACAAAAAAGCCGTCATTTCAGACGGCTTTTAAAATGAACAAGAATGATCCCTGTCGATTTACTTGGCTTTTCCTTGATTCGCGACAGCTTCGATCGCCGCGCGAACCTCCTCGGGATCGCCAATGAATTCTTTGCGAATCACCTTCAAATCTTTGTCCAATTCATACATCATGGGGATGCCCGTTGGCATGTTTACGCCCATGATTTCTTCTGGGGTCATATTCTCAAGATGTTGCATCAAGGCGCGCAAGCTGTTGCCATGAGCTGCGATCAGCACTCTTTGGCCTTTTTTGACTTCCGGAGCAATAGTTGCATTCCAAAGAGGCAGAAACCGAGCCACTGTATCTTTCAAAGACTCACAGCTCGGGAGTAGTTTTGGGTCCACATTTTTGTAACGCAGATCGTGAGACGGATGACGAGGATCGCTCGTTTCCATTGCCGGCGGCGGAGTGTCGTAACTGCGGCGCCAGATTTTAACTTGATCTTCTCCGTGAAGTGCGGCTGTTTCGGCTTTATTCAGACCTTGAAGAGCTCCGTAATGTCTTTCATTCAAACGCCAGTCTTTGTGGACAGGAAGCCACACCTGATCGACTTCATCTAAAACGAAATTAAGAGTTTTAATCGCCCTTTTCAGGACGCTTGTGTAGGCCACGTCGAAAGTAAAGCCTCTCTCTTTCAAGGCTTTTCCGCCTTTTAGAGCTTCAGCTCGACCTTTCTCTGAGAGATCTACGTCTTGCCAGCCAGTAAAGCGATTCTCTTGATTCCAAACACTCTCACCGTGTCGAACTAGCACCAACTTGTACACTGCTTTATCTCCTTCAGTTTCCAATAAAAAAGAGCTATCATAACAAGGCTTTCATGGTCATCAAAAGCTTGGTGTTGCCTCGCATTAACACGTGTCAAACACCGAAGTTTTTGAAAAATTGAGACCAGCATTTTTTGATGACGATAGTCAAAGAGGATCACCGTGAACAACAATGGCATTAATCGTGCGAATCTAGATTACCTTGAACAACTCTACGCGAATTTTAAAGCGAATCCGGAGTCTGTTGAATCTGAATGGAAAAGTTTTTTTGAAGGAATGGAGTTTGCTCAAGACAGCAAGTTCGGAATGTCCGACAAAGAGCTCAGTGTTTATCAGCTCATCCAAGCCTACCGCAATGAAGGTCACCTTGAAGCTGACATCAATCCTCTCTACCCTGTAAAGCCAAGTGAAGTGCTTGCACTGAAACGCTTCGGTCTTTCAGAATCAGACCTCAATGCGAAATTCCAAGTGGGATCTTTGATTGGCAAAGCCAATGCCAGCTTGTCTGACATCCTCGCGCACTTGAAAAAAACTTATTGCGGAAAGTTGGCCCTGCAAGCCAGCGACGCTTCTTTGTCTGAGCAAAAGTTTTTGACGAAAGAGTTCGAAGCTTCGACTTTCAAACTTTCTGTTGATGAAAAGAAAAACGTTCTGGCTTCTGTCACCAAAGCTGAGACTTTGGAGAAATTCGTTCACACTCGCTACGTGGGAACAAAACGTTTCTCTATCGAAGGTGGCGATGCGCTGATTCCAATGATGGAGACTTTGACGACTCGTGGACCTGCCCAAAAGGTTTCTGAAGTTGTCATCGGCATGGCTCACCGTGGACGCGTGAATATGCTTGTGAATTTCATGGGCAAACCTGAAGAGTATGTCTTCGGTGATTTCAACGGCCCTTTGGAACTTGAAAAACCTGTTGAAGACTTCGATGGCGACGTGAAGTACCACTTAGGTTATGTGGCTGAGAAAAAGTCAGCAACGGGAACTTGCAAAGTGACTATGGCCTACAACCCTTCTCACCTTGAAACTGTCAATGCTGTGGCTTTGGGCATTACTTTGGCTGAGCAAAAACTTCGTGGAGATAAAACTCACAAAGAAATCGTTCCTGTCTTGATCCATGGTGAGGCGGCTTTCGCCGGCCAAGGTATCGTGCAAGAAGTTTTGCAAATGGCGGCGATGAACGCTTACAACGTGGGCGGTACAGTTCACATCGTGATCGACAATCAAGTGGGCTTCACAACGGGGCCGGAGAAAACTCGATCAACTCGTTATTCTTCAGATGTTGCTAAAATGACTTTCACACCGGTTCTTCATGTGAATGGTGACGATGCCGAAAGCGCCGTTCGCGCTATGGACATCGCTCTTCGCTATCGTCAAGAGTTCGGCAAAGACGTTGTGATCAATATGGTCTGCTTCCGTAAATACGGTCACAATGAAGGTGATGAACCTGCATTCACTCAAGGTGCCATGTATGATCTGATCAAGGTTCATGCTCCTTTGCGTGAAATCTATGTGAAGCAATTGACAGCTGAAGGCTCTGTGGATCAAAAGACTGCAGATGATCTTTACGCTCAAGCTATGGATCGCTTACAAAAAATCTATGAAGACACGAAAACCAAACCACCGAAACTTAAAAACTTTAAGTTCGAAGGTCCTTGGAAAGGTCTTCGCAAAGCCGTGGATGCTGACTTTGAAAAATCAGTGGACACGACTTTCGATATCGAAACTTTGAAAAAACTAGGACAGAAGATCGGTGAATATCCAAAAGACTTCACTCCTCATCCAAAACTCATAAAGCTTCTTGAAGCTCGCAAAGCCATGGGCTCGGGCAAAGAGCCTATCGACTGGGGCATGGGCGAAATGTTGGCTTATGCAACTTTGCTTCACGAAGGCACTTCTGTTCGTATGACAGGTGAAGACTGTGTGCGCGGAACCTTCACTCACCGTCATGCGGGTATGTACGATATTAAAACTGGCAAAGCTTACTTCCCATTGGCTGATGTGAATCCGAAGGCTGAATTGCTGATCGAAGAATCCATCTTGTCTGAATATGGTGTTGTGGGCTTCGAATATGGTTACTCGACTCAAGACCCTACAAGTCTTGTGATGTGGGAAGCTCAGTTCGGTGACTTCGTGAATGGGGCACAAATCATTCTCGATCAATACTTGGCTGCCGCTGAATCCAAATGGCAACAAATGAGCGGACTTGTGATGCTCTTGCCTCACGGTTACGAAGGACAAGGCCCCGAGCATTCATCGGCTCGTATGGAACGCTTCCTTCAGTCCTCAGCTCAGAACAACATGCAAGTGTGCAATCTGACGACGCCTGCGCAGATTTATCACGCTCTTCGCCGTCAAGTTCGTCGCGACTTCAGAAAACCTTTGGTGGTGATGTCTCCGAAGAGCTTGCTTCGTCATCCGCGCGCAGTTTCCTCTTTGGAAGACTTTGCCAAAGGTCGTTTCCAAGAAGTGATTGCTGACACAGTTGACGCTACTAAGGTGGATACAGTGGTGTTTGTCTCTGGCAAACTTTATTATGAATTGCTTGAGGAAAGAGAAAAGTCGAAAAAAGACAACATCGCTCTTGTTCGTCTTGAGCAGATCTATCCTTTCCCGGCGAAACAAGTGACTGAGGTTTTGAAATCTTACTCTAAAGCAAAAACTTTGGTGTGGGCGCAAGAAGAACCGAAGAACATGGGTGCTTTCCAAAACGTTTACTTCAAGTTTGTTGAAGTCGTGAGCAAAGCCGGCTTGAAACTGAGCTTTGAATACGTGGGACGCCCTGAAAGATCGTCCCCAGCAACAGGTTCAATCTACAAACATAGAATTGAACAAGCGGAAATCATCAAAAGAATTTTTGGATAGTTTTTAAAACAGAATAAAGGACGTTTGTATGAAACAAGATATTAAAATTCCAGCGGTGGGTGAATCCATCACGGAAGCCACAATCGGAAGTTGGACAAAAAAGAGCGGCGAGTTCGTCAAACGCAATGACATTCTTTTGCTTCTTGAAACAGACAAAGCCAGCGTTGAAGTCGTTGCTGAAAACGACGGTGTTCTGACTATCCTTCCAGGTAACGATGCGGGCGCGGTTGTGCAGATCGGCGCGACGGTTGCTACTTTGGATACGGATGCTAAGCCTGCTGCAGGCGCAGCGGCCCCCACCTCTGCTGAGGCTCCAAAGGCAGAGGCGGCCCCTGCTGCTCAGGCCGCTCCTCAAGCAACAGCTTCTTCAGGCCCAGCAAACACGTTTCAATCCCCTGCTGTTCAACGTATCGTGACTGAAAAACAAATTGATCCTTCGACAGTTCAAGGAACTGGCAAAGATGGTCGTTTGACAAAAGGTGATGTTTTGGCGGCTCCTGCGGGAACTGCAGCATCAACTAAACCAGCTCCAAAAGCTGAGGCCGCTCCGAAAGTAGCCGCAGCAGATGTTATGGCAGCTCGTGGTCCTTCAAAACAAGGTGATAAAAAACTTGTTCCTATGACGACGATCCGTAAACGTATCGCGGAAAAACTCAAAGAGGCTCAAAACACCGCAGCTTTGCTCACGACTTTCAATGAAATCGACATGGGCAAAGTGATGGATCTTCGTGCGAAATACAAAGACAAGTTCAAAGACACTTATGGCTTGAACTTGGGTTTCAATGGCTTCTTCGTCAAAGCCTCTGTTGAAGCTTTGAAAAGCTTCCCAGCTGTAAATGCTTCGATCACTGGCACTGATATTGAGTACCACAATTACTACAATATCGGCATGGCGGTATCGACTGAAAAAGGCCTGATGGTTCCAGTGATCAAAGACGCCGACACATTGTCTTTGGCTGGCATCGAAATGGCTGTACGTAACTTGGCTTTGAAAGGCCGTGACGGAAAAATCTCTTTGGATGATTTGAGCGGCGGAACATTCTCTATCACAAATGGTGGCGTATTCGGTTCTCTTCTTTCAACTCCGATCTTGAACCCTCCACAAAGTGCGATCTTGGGTCTTCATAAAATCCAAGACCGTCCAGTGGCGATCAACGGTAAAGTTGAAATCCGTCCCATGATGTATGTGGCTTTGACTTACGACCACCGTATTATCGACGGTAAAGAAGCGGTGAGCTTCCTCGTGAAGATCAAAGAACTCGTAGAAGACCCTGAAAGAATTTTGTTGGAGATCTAAATGGCTGACGCTCAATTTGATGTGATTATTATTGGTTCGGGCCCTGGTGGATATGTTGGGGCTATTCGTGCGGCTCAGCTGGGACTTAAAACAGCTGTTATTGAGAAGGATAAAACCTTCGGTGGCACTTGTTTGAACGTAGGTTGTATCCCTTCTAAGGCTCTTCTTGAAAGCTCTGAACACTTCCAAGCCGCTCAGCATGACTTGGCTGCTCACGGTGTGAAGCTTGCTAAAGTTGAACTGGATTTGCCAACGATGCTGGCTCGCAAAGACAAAGTTGTTCAGCAAAATACCGAAGGCATCAACTTCTTGTTCAAAAAGAACAAGATCACTCCATTCAAAGGAATGGGTAAGATCTTGGGCGCTGGGCAAGTTGAAGTGACTGCGGATGATGGTTCAAAACAAGTTTTGACGACAAAAAACATCGTCATCGCCACGGGCTCTGCAGCGGTTGAACTTCCCTTCTTGAAATATGATGAAGAAAAAATCGTTTCTAACGTGGGCGCGCTGAAACTTCCGCAGGTTCCAAAAACCATGGTGGTTGTGGGAGGCGGAGTGATCGGCCTTGAGTTGGGTTCTGTATGGGCTCGCTTGGGCTCTCAAGTGACAGTGATTGAATACGCTGATCGTTTGGGTGCTGGCATGGATCAAGACTGCATGAACGTTCTTAAGAAGGTCATGACGAAAGAAGGCGTGGTTTTCATGCTTTCAACTAAAGTGACTGGCTCTAAAGTTGGCAAAGACGGCGTGGAGATCACTTACGAATCTTTGACGGATGGCAAAGCCAGTTCAATGAAGGCTGACGTGGTTCTTGTAGCTACGGGCCGCAAGCCATTCACAAATGGCTTAGGCTGCGAAGAAGTGGGCGTTCAAAAAGATCCACAAGGTCGCATTCTAGTTGATAAACACTACCGAACATCTGTTCCGGGTATCTACGCTATCGGCGATGTGATCCCTGGTCCGATGTTGGCTCACAAAGCGGAAGAAGAGGGCGTTGCTCTAGCAGAAATGCTTGCGGGACACGCTGGACATGTGAACTACAACACAGTTCCTGGGGTGATCTACACTCACCCAGAGGTTTCTTCCGTGGGCTTGACCGAAGAACAGTGTAAAGCTCAAGGCATTGAGGTCAACGTGGGTAAATTCCCATTCATGGCCAACGGCCGTGCTCGCGCGAAAGGCTTCACAGAAGGCTTTGTGAAAATCATTGCTGACAAGAAAACCGACCGTCTCTTGGGTGCTCACATGGTGGGACCTGGTGTTTCTGAATTGATCCACGAAGTGATCGTGTGCATGGAGTTCGGCGGCAGCAGTGAAGACCTCGCAAGATCATTCCACGCTCACCCGACTTTGAGTGAAGTGGTTCGCGAAGCGGCGTTGGCTGTTGAAAAACGTCAGAGACAAATGTAATCGATTCTAAAATATATTGAATGAAGGGCTGCCCTCAAGGCGGCCCTTTTTTTTATTTGCATAAAGACTGCAGGACATCCCAACCGGGCTTCACGGCAGGCTCTGAGGGCCCTTCATCCGCGGTAGGCTCAAACTCGTTGAGGAAGTTGTATTGATAGCGATCGCAGTTCTTTTTATTGAAACTATTTTCCTTAGGCAAAGACTCCAGAACGGCCGCCATCAAATCCATATAAGCATTGTCATGGGCATCATGGATGACATTGTTTTCTCGCAAAGCCGTGAGTTCATCTAAAGTCTTTTGTAGCGATCGGTACTTCTCTCCCAGCGTTTTGGACTTCTCTAGATCCTGCTTGAGATTCTCGGCATAGACATTGACTTGGTACTTCCATGCACTGTCTTTGGATGCGGAAGGAATAGCCGCCTGAGCCGCGAAAGAGCCGCCGATTATTCCTAAGAAAAAAATCTGTATCGCCCGAAGCATAGAATCCTCCACACCCATTTAAAGAGTGAAATAAAGAGTCCGTTTCAAGTATTATGATACGACTAACCGAGTGGGCGATCCGCTTAAGAGGATGAAATTTAAAGGGCCTAACGGCCCTTTAATGTGTGCACTTACAGTGTGAGCCATGTCATCCATGGCTTTAGATGCTTACAAAAAAATTAGGAACTGATCCCTAAGCGTGGTGATATTTAAAAAAACCGTGGCTCGATCGTAGTGTGAGCATCCTGACAATTGGGTGGCCCCAAGCCCCCTTTCCCGAGCATCCAGCTCGGGAAACCAAAGGTTTAGGGTATGACTCACCACCACTCGTGGATCAGTTGAAAAAAATTATGAACAAACACCTTCGATGATACTGAAAGATCTTTTCAATACAGGGTTTGAAGGACGGTTTTCAGAGCCTGGCTCAAAGTCAATCAAGACGCGAGCTTTATAATCCGCGCATTTTGAAACGCTGAATTCCTTGTCGTCAGAAATGTGCTTTAGAGAATCAACAGCAAAGTCCATGGAGATCTCTTTATCAATACTTTGCAAAGGGGATTCCTTGCGAAGAGATTCGATCTCGCTGATGGTCTTACGAACAATTTCAATCTTCTCTGAAGCGGGCATTCTTGAATGCACTTTGCGATTCAAGTTCGTCAAAAGATGATTCACTTCTTTTACTGGGTTGTTAACCACAGCGCTTTGCGCTCCTGCTCCTTGATCGAAGGCCGTGAGCACAAAATTCGAAGCCGCATGGGTGCTGACAACAAAACTCAATGTCACTAGAACTGCAAATATTTTTCGGAGGTGCATACACCGGCTCCCATTTCTGAGTCGAGTTGTTTGTGCTTATTAGCAATGAAACTGACATATCCTGGGGCCCCACCCGTGCCTGGCGCATTGACGATTTTATCGGCATGGGCCACGCGCATAAACTCAGGGAAAGACAACTGATCTGATTTCGCAAACACGGCAGCCAACAAAGGATGGCGGTATCTGTCGTATTTGATCTTCAATTGCAAAATGCGTTTGTCTTTTTCTTCTTGAGTGATCTTCATGTCCTCAATTTTTTTTCGTTCTTTAAAAGCTGGCTCACGAAGAGTCTTATACATGGCCTTTGCCTTATCAGCATCTAACCCTACTTCTTTAAGAACTTCCAAAGCCATCAAAGCTTTTTCGTAGTCCGCTGTATCATCAGATCCCAAACCACGCCAGAAGGTTGGCAAATTCGTTACAATGGCCCATTTGCCCGTTGTCGTATTTTGGAAGTCGAAATCCGCATCTTTCAAAGCCACGTTCTTGGCTTCTTTTTGTTTGAGGTAGTTGTTCAGGAACACATTGCCCGTTCCAATGCCGGCATTGAAGCCTAATGAGATTATCATTTGCTTCAGAGCCGTCTCGGTCACACCTGTCGCACCCAGCTTACGAATACGATCCGCAAATTTATTGATTCCTAAATAACCATTAAAAGACTGTTGTCCTGTATAAGGACGAGAGTCAATCGTGTCTTCTCCCGCGGCATAGTTCAAGCCGGTTACACTCTTCAACATCGCACGATAGAAAACACCTGTGTAAAAGACATTGCGCAATGGACTCGAAGGAGCTTCCATCACTACACAGCGCACATCACGAGCCCAAGGCTTGTAACAAGTTTGCTCTTCTGCCGGAAGTTTAGAGTCCGCTTCTGCTTCATTCAGTTTACAAAGCTTCTTCCCTTTTGGAGGTACGATACCCAAGGATTTGTCAGCGGCAATACGTTGACATGATGGTTTTGGAGACTTTGCAACTTCGGCAAGGTACCAGTTCAAAGAACTGGGGTTTCGATTATTGCCGTTGTAACTCATATAAACTTCACGCAAAGCACTCACCGTCAATTGACCGATGCCTGCATCAAAACCGCCCCCAAGGGTGTTCATATGCAAACCGCTCTCGTTGTACAGCTTTGGCAACAACTCGCCCATTTCGATATTCAAACAATCCGATACGTCCACCAAAGCGTGGTAAGTCGCATTGACATATTCTTGAGTGACACACGGAAGGTAGTTTCCAGAGCGGTCTTCCCCGATTGTTGGCTCACCCGGCAACCCATCGTTTCCCCGGGGACACTGAGCAAATGAAGAGGACTTTGTTCTCGGAGAAATAAAGTTCTGCATGATATAGGAAACGCACTCTTTAGCGACATGGGTCTCCGGGACCCTACTTCTGTTCAAACGATACACAGGAGAAATCTTCGCAAGACTCGGAAGCAAATACGTTCTCTCAGGTCCGCAACTTGCGGCCGTTTCAAAAGAAACCTTTGAGGCCAGATCCAATGACCCTTCTTGGCGCGGTCCATGAAAAGCATCCATTTCCCACCACGCAAAAGTGGTGAGCGAAGCCACCACCAAAATATAACTAAATCCCTGACTTTTAAAGAAGTTCACAGACGCACTCCTAGCACTTAAAGCATCAGTTTCTTATCAGTGTTTGGACTGGAAAACTAAACCCCCTAAAGTCCAGTTCCTGCTCTCTTTTTGCGGACTGAATCGCCCTGAGACAGGCCCAAGGTCTTGACTCCTCTTCAATCTCTGTGTTCGAATAAAAGTCGGCCTCTAAACTGCGATTTGTGCAGCATTGATTGATACAACAGGAGAGACAATATGAAACCGATTTCACTTAAGAACTGGATTATTGCCGCCGTGATTTTGATCGGTTTGGGGATTCTCGCGGACTACTACTTCCTCCATGTTCTTTTCACTCAAAAGAACCAAGAGATGCAACAAGTCCAAGGATTCCTGGAAAGACAAGACTACGAACCTGTGGCCCCTGAAGGCCGCGATCTCACGGCATTAGCAGAATCTGGAAAGAATGTTCCAGTGGGCGCAGACAACTTCCTCGCGACTCTTCAAAGCTGTCTTCCTGAGATCTCATCTCAAGGCATTGCCACCCCAGAAGCTTTGGTGGAGTACTTCAAAAAAAGCATCGGCGTGAAAAATGAAGTGAAAGACATCGAGAATTACCACATGAAGTTGGTCGACGGCAGCATTCGTCGTATTCATGTTATCAACACCAATAACGGCAAAGACAACATTCAGCTCTATAAAGTTCCAAGCCAAGGCACCCCAGAGCGCGTCGAAATGCCAGCCAATGAAACTCTCGAGACTTTGCTCTCTCAAGGTGAAGTGATGCAAACAGAGTCTATGGAAAATCTGACCCTTAAGGACGACGCCACGTTGACTCTAGAAATTCATAACAAAACGATATTCGATTTGCTTTACCGTGGACACGGCAAACAATTCCGCTGTCATTTAACAACCTGCGCTTGTAACTAACCTATCTCTGCCTGCCCCTGTGTCTCAGAAATGAGCGAAACAGGGGCTCTTTGACGAAATAAGCCCCCGAATCCTTGTCAAAGGTGGGGTACTTCGTTAACTCTTTGTCACACACTTTTCAAACCAGAAATCCCCTGTGTAAAATCAAAGAAATGCGTGCGGGCCAGCCCGCTGAAGCTGCGCGAAGGCGGGAGATCGAGTGAATAAACCAAACAAACTTCCATTTCATGATAGAAAAATCTGGGTTTATTATGCCCTGTTTTTCGCAGGAAGTTTGATTGTCGCCTATCAAGCACTCAATCTCAGTATTGTAGGCGACTCTGTTGATCTGTTGTGTGGTCTGTTTCTTTTGGCGGGTTTCACCATTCGCCGCAAATCTCATATCTTTGAGAATTCCTTTCTCATGACCTGTGGGTACATCCTCCCCCTGCTCATCCGCAACACCATGAAGATGACCTATGTCGAAGCCCCGTCGAGTTCTGTCTTTTTAGAACTCGGAGCAAAATCAGCATCCATTACTTTTGCTTTGGGATTGATCTTCTCTATTGCGGGATTGCTCTTAAAGCTTCTCTATAAGCGCACTGTGAAAGTCAGTAAAGGCACTGTGACGACGAACACTCTTCGCACCAAGGAATAGCCTAATCTCCTGTGGCGCTTAACTGTGCCGCTTCAAATCTTGCCTGCTCTGCCATCACAAGTTGTGAAATTTCTTTTTTAAGATCATTGAACTCCGCCGAAGCTGGGTTGCGCTGGCGAGGCAAGTTCACGATGATGTCTTTTTTTACCGTACCTGGGCGATAGCTCATCACCACGATACGATCAGCCAAGTAAATGGACTCTTCGATGCTATGGGTGACAAAGACGATGGTCTTTTTCAATTTGGCCCACAGTTTTAATAACTCATCTTGAAGATTTCGACGGGTCAATGAATCCAAAGCACCAAAAGGTTCGTCCATCAACATGATGGGAGAATCTAAGGCCAAAACCCGAGCAATAGCCACCCGTTGTCTCATCCCTCCAGAAAGATCCTTAGGGAAACGGTCTTTGAAATCCGCAAGCTTGAGCATTTCTAAAAGCTCATTGAGCTTGTTCTGAATTTTCTGTGGATTCTCTTTACGGATCTTCAGTCCAAACACAATGTTTTCTTCCACCGACATCCAGGGAAAGAGTGCATACTCCTGGAAGACCATACCGCGATCCGGACCGGGCTCCGCAATGATCTTTCCATTCACCTTCACTTGGCCCTCAGTGGGCAAAGAAAATCCAGCAATGGCGTTGAGCAAGGTGCTCTTGCCGCAGCCCGAAGGCCCTAAGAGACAGACAAATTGCCCTTCAGGAATATCAAAACTGATATCCTTCAGTGCCGTGACATCGGCTCCCTGCCCGTGAAAAATTTTTGACACGTGATCAATTTCAATTTGTGCAGCCATGCCTACTCCAGTCCTCGATGCCAACGCAGCAAGTAGTTGTTCAAATGACTGACGCCCCAATCAATCGCAAGTCCTAACAAACCAATAGAGAACATGCCGGCTATGATTTTATCCGACCAGAAGTACTCACGAGCCTCGAGAATACGATAGCCCAAGCCGTTGTTTACAGCGATCATCTCGGCCACGATCATACAGATAAAACCAGTCCCGATACCGATGCGCACACCACTCAGGATGTAAGGCATGGCCGCGGGAAGCATCACTTTAATAAATAATGTAAAGGGACCTGCCCCCAAGTTGCGAGCCGCACGGATGTATATGGAATCAACGGCCCGAACACCCACAATAGTGTTCATCAGAACCGGAAAGAAAGCTCCCAAGGCGATCAAAAAAACTGCCGGAGGATCACCCAAACCAAACCATAAAATCGACAAAGGAATGTAAGCAATCGGTGGAATCGGTCTTAGCACTTGAATCAACGGATTGAAGTAATCATAAATCACAGTGCTCGCGCCCATAAGAAGTCCCAATGGCAGGGCCAAGCCCGCCCCAATCAAAAAGCCCACGGCCACGCGGTAAGTGCTCGAAAGCAAATCTGCGATCAGCTCTCCAGAGAACATCCACTTCACATAACTCCCCGACTCAGCCGTATAAGGCTCTAACGGCAAAAGATATTGATACCACTTAACCAGAACCGCCCAAGGAGAAGGCAAGACCTGAGGGTTCACCCAACCCAGTTGCGAAATGAGTTGCCACAGTAAAACCACAGCCAGCGGAACCCAAAAACCTTTTAATTTTGAAGTGAGCCAAGAACTTTTTTTCGTCACTCAAAACTCCCTATTTAATATCCAAAGATTTCTTAGCTTCAGCCAAGAGATCTAGCTTCACCCAATCCGCAGCCTTTGGCGGATTTTTCATTTTTCCCACTCCATATTTTACCATGAAGTCTGTGGTAATTTGCATGTGCTCAACATCTAGATCGTAAGAGTAAGGAGAATTGCTGATGGCATCGTCAAAGTCTTGACTTGATATTTGTTTTTTAAACATTTTATCAATTACGTACCGCTTGGCAATCTCAGGCTTCTCAATGAATAACCTGGTCACATCAACGAAACACTTCATAAACTTTTCAGCGAGAGGTTTGTTGGTGTTGTACATCTTCTCTGTCATGACAAGCGTACGAATGGGTTCTCCCATAGGCGTGTCATAGGGCTTCAACAACTCTCGCCCATAACCTTTATTGATAGCTTGAGAAGAATAGGGTTCACTCTGCGCCATAGCATCGATATTCTTTGATTGCAGAGCTTGATTCAGATCGGCAAAGGCCATGTAAACAATGCGCACGTCTTTGCCGGGTTGATCGGACCAAGTCAGATTGTGTTTTGCAAGCTCCGCCATCAAGAGCAACTCCTGCGCTCCTCCCCGAGTTACCCCAACCTTTTTCCCTTTGAAATCTTTCACAGAATCGTACTTCTGATCCGGGCGAACCACGATGCGAGCCCCGCCTTTGGCAAAACCTGCCACAGCGTAAACCGGAACACCACTGGCGCGACCTGCAATAGCCGCATCCGCAGCACTGGCGGCCACATCAATTTCTCCTGCAATAATGGCTGGCATAATATCGATGCCCTTGGCAAAAACTCTTTCGGTCACTTTGATGCCGTACTTACCGCAGTATTCAGACATATAACTGATCGCTCCATAGTGAGCGAATTTAAGATTGCCGACGCGAACTGTGTTTTTTGCAGATTGGGCTTGAGCGTTGAAATGAAAAATTGAAAGAAGAAGGAGAAAGAAAAAGCTGAGTAGTAATTTAGACTGACATTTTTTTTCAGGATGAGTCATTCATAACCTCCGAAGTGCACGTTGCAAGCGTACTCTTCGAAGGTCCTTAGCGCAATGACTCTAGGTTTCTGACTGACGTATCACAAGCCGAGCAGAACCATTGCGCTGTAACATTAGAGCCACAAGGAACGCACGCCGCGCTCTTGGGCTACTTCTTTTGCCAATTCATATCCAGCATCAAGATGTCTAAAGACACCCATCGCAGGATCTGCAGTCAGGACACGTTCCAAACGACGAGCCGCTTTCTCTGTGCCATCAGCAACAATCACTTGTCCTGCATGTTGGCTGTAACCCATGCCCACACCACCACCGTGATGCAAGCTCACCCATGTTGCTCCACATGCTGTGTTCACCATGGCGTTGAGCAAAGCCCAGTCAGAAACTGCATCCGAGCCATCTTTCATCGCTTCTGTTTCACGATTTGGGCTGGCTACCGAACCACAATCCAAATGATCGCGACCGATAACAATCGGAGCTTTCACTTTTCCTTCAGCCACCAATTGATTGAAAAGCAAACCAGCTTTTGCACGTTCGCCGTACTCCAACCAACAAATGCGCGCTGGCAAACCTTGGAAGGCAATGCGCTCTTCAGCCATGTCCAACCAACGAAGCAAATCTTTTTTGTGTGGGAATAATTTTCTCAAAGCATCGTCTGTCACTTTGATATCTTCAGGATCACCAGACAAAGCCACCCAACGGAAAGGGCCGCTGCCTTTGCAGAACAAAGGACGAATAAAGGCCGGAACAAACCCTGGGTAATCAAATGCATTTTCAACACCCGCTTCTTGAGCACGAGCGCGCAAGTTGTTGCCATAGTCGAAAGTGATCGCACCTTTGTCCTTCATCGCTAGCATTCCACGAACATGTTTTGCCATAGAAGCGTAAGCCGCTTCCAAATAAGCTTTTTGATCACGAGTGCGGAAGTCTTTCGCTGTCTCTACGGTGTAGCCCTCAGGAATATAACCCACCAAAGGATCATGAGCTGACGTTTGATCCGTCAACATGTCTGGTGTGAAACCTTTTTCGATCATTTGATGAATCACAGTGGCCATGTTGCCAAGAAGAGCGACTGATTTTGCTTCACCAGCGGCTGTGTACTTGCGAATACGCGCCAAAGCATCATCAAGATCTGTTGCCACTTCATCGATGTATTTCGTTTCAAGACGTTTTTGAATTCTTGTTGGATCAATTTCAACAGCCAAAACACAGGCTCCAGCAAAAACCCCAGCAAGAGGTTGCGCTCCGCCCATACCACCCAGACCCGCCGTTAAGATCACACGGCCTTTCAAATCATTGTTGAAGTACTGACGACCAGCTTCAACAAAAGACTCGTAAGTTCCTTGAATGATCCCTTGAGTGCCGATGTAGATCCACGAGCCCGCCGTCATCTGGCCGTACATCATGAGACCTTTTTTATCCAACTCATTGAAAACTTCCCACGTCGCCCATTTAGGCACAAGGTTTGAGTTCGCGAGCAAAACCCGAGGAGCATCTTCGTGAGTTTTCAAAATCCCGATAGGCTTTCCAGATTGCACCAAAAGGGTTTCGTCATTTTCGAGAATTTTCAAAGCCTCAAGAATTTTATCAAAGCTTTCCCAGTTACGAGCCGCTTTGCCGATACCGCCGTAAACAACCAAATCCTCAGGACGTTCTGCCACAGCAGGATCGAGATTGTTTTGAATCATACGATAAGCTGCCTCTTGCAACCAACCTTTACAAACCATCTTCGTGCCCGTTGGGGCTCTTACAACTCTAGACATCTGACATCCCCTTCTTAGTACTCAAGCTCGCCGACTGCGGCGTTAACAACTTTCATCAATTCATTATTCAACATCATGCCCTTAATAGCTTCGATGTCTTTACCGAAGATACGATCTTCTTTTGCGTAAGGAACTGTTTTACGAATGTGATCATGAGCCGCTTTCACTGCAGACGCAGGTTTCAACGGCGCCAACAGATCAATGGCCTGACTGGCAGACAGCAATTCCATGGCCACAACATGTTCCGCATTTCTCAAGATCTGTGCAAATTTTCTGGCAGCAATTGTGCCCATAGAAACGTGATCTTCCTTCTCAGCCGACGTCGGGATTGAATCAACGCTGGCAGGATGAGCCAAGACCTTGTTCTCGCTCACCAAAGAGGCCGCCGCCACTTGCACGATCATGTGCCCTGAGTTCAAGCCCCCGTTGGGAGTCAAGAACGCAGGCAGTTCACTCATTTGTGTCGAGATCAATTTAGAAATACGGCATTCGCTGATGCTCGCTTGAGAAGAAATCGCGATACCTGCGAAATCCATGGCGTGAGCCACTGGCATACCGTGGAAGTTACCGCAGGAAAGAACTTTATTGGCATCAGCAAAGACCAATGGATTGTCAGTCGAAGAATTCGCTTCGGTTTCAAGAACACGAACGATGTATCTCAAAGCATCTTTAGCCGCCCCATGAACTGCTGGCATACAACGAAGGCTGTAAGCATCTTGAACGCGGTGATCATCCACAGCGTGACTTTCAGAGATCTCACTCTTCTCACCCAACAGCTTCATCAAGTTGCGAGCTGTTTTGGCTTCACCAGGATGAGCGCGAGTGGCAGAGATCAAAGGATCAAAAGCTTTGCGCGTTCCACGCAAGCCTTCCAAAGACATGGCTCCGGCAAGATCTGCCATCCAGATCAGACGACGAGCTTCCCACAGATTCAAAAGACCGATTGACGTCATCACCTGACAGCCATTGATCATGGAAAGACCTTCTTTGGCCTTCAACTCAAGAGGCGTGATGTTTTTCTGTTTCAAAAGAGTTTCGACATGAACGATCTTGCCGTCTGCTCCCCAAGCTTCGCCTTCACCAATGATAGTCAAAGCCAGATGAGACAAGGGCGCCAAATCACCACTAGCTCCTACAGAACCTTGCGATGGCACAACGGGAATGATGTCGTTGTTCAAGAACTCAAGAATTTTATCAACCACTGTAGGGCGAATACCGCTATGGCCCTTTGCCAAAGCATTCGCACGCAAGACCATCATGGCGCGAGTTTCTGTTTTCGTGAAAGGAGCACCAATTCCCACCGAGTGAGAACGGATCAAGTTTCTTTGCAACTGTTCAATTTCAGATTCAGAGATGCGAACTGATGAAAAGGCTCCGAAGCCGGTGTTCACGCCGTACATCACTTCACCATTGGCAATGCGACCTTCGATATAGTCTCGGGACTTTTTCATCTCGGCGCGACTTGATGCTGAAAGTTCAGCTTTCAACGAAGGGTTGTGGGCAATTTCATATAGGTTCTCAAGGGTGATAGCTTCACCAGTCAACTGCATCATCAGAAGGTCTCCTCAAAAGCCCGCATCCTAGCCATTTTCAGAGGAGGAAGCTAGAGCCGAAGCTCTTTGATGCGGCGCCAAATGATCTCATTTTTCAAGGCAAAAGGCGCTGAGTTTTCCTCAGCGCCTTTCTGCTTCCTTTGGCTTCAACATTGAGCATTTCTATTGAGGCACAACCTTCCAAATCGAACCCGTGTCTGTGGCGATGTACAGATTCCCATCGGGTGCCTGAACCAGAGAACGCATACGATCTAAAGGGAGAGACGACAGCACAAAACCCGAGGCCTCATCTTTCGCTCCGACCTGCAAAACATAGAGCTGCATGCTGGCCATCACAGACACAAGCAAGGTGTTCTCCCAAGACTTCCATTGAGATCCCGTCAAGAATGTCGCAGGTCCCATGCCTTGTGCATCCACCAGAACAAACATCGGCTTCATGGCATCAGGAAACTTTTGAAGGTCCGTCATTGGAGTTAAAAAACCGCTGATCTTGTTGGAAATATATCCACAGTACTCGTCAGAACAAATCACACCGTGATCGGGCTTTGGATCCCAGCCTCCGTTGCCCCCAGGAGTGAGAGCCGTGACTTCATCGCTATGATCGGGCCCATGCTCGGCTATGAATACTCGCCCTGTGACCGGATGAAAAGTGATGCCTTGAGTATTGCGATGTCCGTAAGTGTAAATTCTTGGATCACCCCCAGCAGGAGTATTATTTCCTGGTGCCGCCACTCCGTTGCCATCCACTCTTAGGATCTTGCCTCCAAGTTGAGTGAGATCCTGAGGTAAGATGCCATTGTGATTATCTCCGGTCGTAATATACAAAAAACCATCCGGGCCAAAACGAATACGTCCCCCACTGTGAGAGCCCGCATTGCCCCAGGAATTGCCGACATCTTTGTAGGAAATGTCCGTCACAATGTCGACCCGATCTGAAACCGAAGTGAAGTCTTCACTCGCCACCAGTCTCACCACCCGATTCGTGCGTGGATTGACACTCAAGTTGGAAGACATATAAACGTACAATGTGCGATTAGTTGCAAAGGCAGGATCTAGGGCCACCCCATTCATCCCCGATTGCCCTTCACAGAAAAAATCCGGAGCTTCCAAGGCATAACCGGTCATGCCGAAGAGCTCAACAATAGTGCCATCGGTTTTTCTGACTGAGAGGCCACGGCATCTTTCCGTAAAGAACATCGTCATGTCTGAAGTGAAAGCCATGTCCCAAGGGTTATTAAGCTCCGTCACAAAATCAGTTCGCACCAGAGTTGGCGGCGGACTGTCTGCCGGAAGCACGCGACTCTGCAATGCATAACCCGTGCTCACTAAAATCAAACCACACAGGACCAAAGATAAGACCGATTTCCTTTTCACGGGACACCTCCATAGATAGTTGGAGGGTCTTTGAAGATAAAGCGCGGCGCCATCTTTCTTTTTAAAGAAAGTTAAAAATCTGGGAATATTTTTTCTTTATGTGATTTGCAACTATCCTTAGATACACAAGAGTTGCGGGGATCTCAATATTTAGCCCAAGGTAAGAAACTCTCTTAATCTGATCCACTAAAGTGGCGATGCACTATCCCCGAAACCTTGGTTCCCCGAGCCGGATGCTCGGGGAAGGGGGCTTGGGATCACCCAATTGTCAGGATGCTCACACTGTGGTCGAGCGACGATCTTTTTAAGTACCACTACGCTAAGGGATCAGTTTCAAACTCTCTACAAGGACTTTTCCATGAAGTGAACCTCCGGATGTCCCGGTCTCGGGCCCAAATCACTCCAACCCATTTTTTTATAAAAGCTCACAGCGGGTGCATTGGTGGGGCTCACACATAAGCGTGCGATCTGATGTCCGCGCATTTTGAAGTACTCCACCGCATGTTTCTCTAGCTCTGCACCCAGACCGCGCCCACGATGTTCAGGAGTTAAATAGAAGAGGTTGACGTAACCAAATTCGGGGCTGTCACGCAGCTGTCCCAACTCCATCTGTCCTATGATTTTCTCGTCCAACCACACGTGAAGCACTGAGAAGGGATCTTTTTCGACTTTAGCTTTGAGCCATTCGATATACTTGTCCGCGCCGTTGCCATCGGGGCCATAGAACTTGCTCACGTCACCAAAGCTCACAGCAAAAGAATCGGCCCTAAAAGCAACGCAGATATCTCGAGCTTCATCGATATTAACAGGCTCGAATTTAAGAGAAGTTGTTTGAGAACTCATCGAACCCCCGGAGTGATTTTAGGGTTTCCTATTGAGCTTGTGAAGAAAAATGTGAGAGGCCCCAGGAGTCTTTATAGGACATCAAACAGTATACGCGGTCTGAGTCATAAAAAAGGTTCAACATTCACAAAACCTATAAAGCGGCGACAAAGCTGTCTGCCAAATAAACCAAGCAGGCGAGCAAAATCATCCAACGAATCATGGAGCCTCCGTTAAATGCAGTATCGAATTGAGCTGCCAAAATGTCGAATCGCAAATTTTGATGTAAACTATAAGTTTTTCGCACAGAGACAAATATGCGTCCTAAACTGATCTATAATTCGCATTCACACTCTCAGACCTCACATCGCGATATAGCTATGCTTTGACTATAAATTAGTGCCCCCACACAGTATTTAGATATCAAGGAGGATCTCGTGAAATATCTAGTTCTAGGAGCTTTAACTTTTCTTTCGTTCTCTTCATTTGCCAACCAAAAGGCATTTGAACTCAGCATGGATCTCAGTATTGGTGGAAAGCACGTCGCTTCACCTCACGTCGTTACTCGTCCCAATGAAACATCCAAAGTTTTTTATAAAACTGATGACGGTGAATTTTTTCTTGAAGTGATCGCATCAGACGCCTCATCAAAAAAGGACGATAACATTTTGATGAAATTCGTCATTGGTCAGATTGATAAAGATGGACAACGCAAAGTCCTTGCAACGCCACAAATAATCACAGGAAAAGACAAAGCAGAGGTCACTGTCGGATTTACGGAAGAAAAAGACCAAGTGTCTCTCGCTGTTGTCGCTCGCAAAACATCTCTTTAGGTTCTGTGAGCTCTCATAAACTGATCCACTAGAGTGGTGAGGAACCATGTCCTAAATCCTTGGTTTCCCGCGCCGGATGCTCGGGAAAGGGGGCTTGGGATCACCCAATTGTCAGGATGCTCACGCTGCGATCGAGCCACAATCTCTTTAAACACCCCCCGATAAGGGATCAGTTCTGAACTCTCACCAATAAAAAAGCCCCGCGCGGGAGCGCAGGGCTTTAAGGTGGTAGATCAGTCTTAGTAACAAAAATTAGAAATTAAATGGAAGAGAAACAGAGAACATGTAAGCTTCGTTCTTCGCTTCTGGTGAGAAACTATTGCCGTCAAATTCGTCGAACTTGTCGTTGATGTATTCCAAGTTCAAAGAAAGAAATGGCAAAGCCGTAAAACCAAGGCCTATTTTGAAAGAGCTCCCTTTAAGGGTACCAGGACTTCCCGTATCCACTTCATTCATCAAGCTATAACCCAACCAACCTCTCAAGAGGATTGGCAAGTCCACACCCACAACGCCATAAAGACTCTTACGATTGAAATCAGCTGAGCTTCCAGCGTCTGGCTTATACTCGCCAGTTAATCCATAGGTGCCATCAAGTCCAAGCCAAACAAGGACCGGAAGTGTGTAGGCCACACGAACACCCAAATTAGTCGCCGTCTGGTCACCTTCGGCGTTGTCTTTGATTTTTCCCATCTCATAACCAAGATAAGGTTCAACCATCCAACCCGCTTGAGACACACTTGCGAAACCAACAGTTAGGGCGACAATCGCCAAAAGCTTTTTCATCTTCGTACTCCTTGATGAGCGGAAACAATCACTGCACTCGTTTAGGATTCTCAAGACAGATTCACAAAAGGTCAATGCACGGAGCTTTATTCACAGGCCTTTGGCGGTAAATGACATAGAAAAACTGGCAGTGCGCCTAGTCTATAGGACTCACCCTCAGTCGAGGACAATCAATTAACACGTATCAGCCACAGAAGCGGCTTAAGACTTTAAATTTTGAATTGCTGTTTTATAGTCGCGGCCAAAAACATAACTGCCCGCCACAAAGACATCTGCCTCATGACAGATTTTTGCGGTCTCGTCCGTGATGCCACCATCGACTTCAATAAGAGTTGAAAGCTTCAACTTTTGAATTTCTTTTCTGAGAACAGAGATCTTCGCCACTTGATCATGCATGAAAGACTGTCCACCGAAGCCCGGCTCAACAGTCATAACCAGAACCAGATCACACAAAGGTAAAAGAGGCAGAATATCCTGCACAGGAGTGCCAGGTCTCAGCGTGATTCCCGCTTTCGCACCCAAAGAACGGATCTGCTTCAAAACCGCAGAAGGATCTTTCGTGGATTCAACATGAATCGTTAAGTAGTCACTGCCCGCTTTGATGAACTCTTCAACATAGCGCTCAGGTTCTTCGATCATCAAGTGCACATCCAAAGGAATGGAAGCAACCTTCTTCAAGGATTTCACCACCGGAATCCCAATGGTGATGTTCGGAACGAAACGCCCGTCCATCACATCCACATGAATCCAGTCCGCTCCCGCAGCAGTCACTGCCTTGATCTCTTTTTCAAGATTTGCAAAGTCCGCCGACAAAATACTGGGAGCGACCATTTTTTTAGACACCGAGCTGATCTCCAACTTTGAGAGGATGACCCTTGAGGAAGTCGCTCACGTTCATGCGTGTGCGAGACTCAGGTTGAACTTCAATAACTTTCAAAATACCATCGCCCGTAGCCACAGCAAAATCATTATCATGAACTGCGGTCACTGTGCCTGGCGCGGCGAGCACAGTTCCTGGAACTGGCACAGCCTTGTGAATTTTCAATTTCTTACCTTGAAGCAAAGTGAAAGTCCCAGGCCCATAGACAAAGCCGCGGATTTTTCCATCGATGTTTTTCGCCGGAGAATTCCAATCAATTTGCGATTCCTGCTTTTCAATTTTTTTAGCCACAGTGACTTTGGATTCATCTTGCGGCACCGGAGCCAAGTTCCCACGAACATAATCCATCAATTCCACACGTAAAAGATCCGCACCCAACTCTGCAAGCTCATCATGCAATTCCAGAGCATTCATCTCGGGACCAATCTTCACTCGACGAATACCGATGATGTCACCAGCATCTAGCTTCTTCACCATGCGTTGCAAAGTCACGCCACTTTCAAGATCACCGGCTTCAATAGCTCTTTGAATCGGAGCCGCTCCACGCCAACGCGGAAGAACGCTGCCATGAACATTCACGCAACCAAAACGGAAGCTCGACATGAAGTCTTCTGTGAGGATTTGACCGAAGGCCACAACCACACCGACTTCCGCTCCCCAAGAGCGGATTTCATCAACAAGCATTGGACTTTTTTTAAGAGATTCAGGAGAGATCACTTTCAGACCGTGACCGACAGCCACGGTTTTTACCGGGCTTGGAGTCAGCTGAAGTTTTCGTCCCGCAGGACGATCGGGTTGAGTCACGACTCCGACAACTTCAAAGTGCTCGTCAGCAAGGAGGGCTTTCAAAGATGTCACTGCAAATTCTGGCGTACCTAGGAAGCAAACTCGGATCTTGCTCATTTACATCACACTTCAACTTCTTCTTCTTCAGATTCAGTTTTCTTAACTGGATAACCATGTTTCTTGATTTGGTTTTTGATCTTGTTGCCTTTGATAAAGCTCAAGTGATCCACGAAGAGAGTGCCTTCAAGGTGGTCCAGCTCATGCTGCATGCAAATGGCCAGCAAACCATCGGATTTCACGATAAACTCTTTGCCATTCACATCAAAAGCTTTCATTTCGATCGTATTGAAACGTTCAACAGTTTCGAAGTAACCAGGAATAGACAAACAGCCTTCATCAAAAGTTGTTTTGCCTTCGCCTTTCACGATCTCGGGATTGATCAAAATCAAAGGTTGCTTCACGGAAGCTTCAAGATCGCTCATCTCTTCGTACTTATAACGACGACCTTTTTCATCTTTAGGACGAGTGTCGATCACCACCATACGCACAAGCTCACCCACTTGAGGTGCAGCCAAACCAATTCCGTTAGCGTCATACATAGTCTCTAACAAATCATCGGCGAGTTTTTTTATTTCAGGACCAAACTTGGTCACGGGCTTAGAAACCTCGCGCAGTTTAGGGTCCGGAAAAGTGAGGATTTTCATGATCATAAGAGACCTCCAGGGAGGCCCCCATCATAACACAGCTCTGTTCACTCTTAAAGGTAGGGGCTCATTTTTCATGGAGCCGACAGGGCAAATGACACCCCTCAGCTCAAATATAAGTCCAAAGGATTTATCGCTTTAACCGCCGGAGCATAAAGAGGCCAAAGCCTGCCATGACGATATTCGGCCCCCAGGTCGCAACGACAGGAGAAAGGGCTCCATTTTGCCCCAGAGTCAGACCCGAAGAATAGAGGACGTAATAAGAGAAAACCAAACCCAGGGCAATACCAATACTCAGCATAGTGCCCCCGGAACGAGCCCTTCCCACACTGAAAGGAATACCCAATAAACACATCACCAAACCGGAAAGCGCAAAGCTGAACTTGGATTGGTAATCCACCTCGTAACGAAGAGTATCCAATCCGGCTTCACGGTTCTTGTCGATATAACGTTTCAGCTCGGACTGAGTCAGCATATCGGAAGTCTGCCCGGTGCCTTGAAGGTCTTTGGCATCTTCACTCATGACGATGGTTTTTTTCCTAAATTGCGAGGTCAATGGAAAGCTGGATTCTTTTGTAAAAACCGTCACCGAACCGTTTTTTAAGGTCCATTGAGTCCCGTTCAAATCCACTTCTTTGGCGGAGATCATTTGCAACAAATCCCAGTCGTCATTGAAGAAATAAAGGGTCAAGCCTTGAGCGACATCCCCTTGCTTATTCAAGGTTTTGATATTGAAAATGGCATTCTTCGAGCGATACCAAATACGATCCGTCTTGACGATGGAGTACTTCGCCGGATTCTTTTCGATATCGTGATAAAGAATGAAGTTCTTTTGCCGAGTCATCATGGGAATAAGACGATCTCCCATGAAGAAACCCAAGCCCGAGATAATCACCACGGAAATGAGCATCGGCATCGTAATGCGCAACAAACTCATGCCCGAAGCAAAAAGAGCCACCAGCTCATTGGCCCGATTCATATTGGCCAAAGTCATGATCACCCCGGCCAAACACGCCACGGGCAACATCTTTTGAACGATCTCAGGAATATAGTAAAGGTAATAACTGATGAGAGCCGAAGCTGTAACACCTTGATGGGCCAAAATACTCGATAAAGCATCCACAGCGGTGAATATGGTCACAATGACCAACATGCTCCCGATAAAAAAGCCCCAAAACATCCCTGTTGTGTATCTATCTATCCGATTCACTCAAAAATCCCCATTGCCATTCTCTGTCGCGCCACGGCTGAGTTTCAGAGAAAAGGCTCCCCTAAAAACGACCTCAAAATGCATGGCGAAGCACTTGGCATTTTGAAGCGGCTTCCTAGTATTATGTCTTGACTCGCCTAATAAATCCTATTTAACTTTGAGTATGGCTTTACGCGTCTTACTAGCAGATGAGAGTTCCACAATTAAAAAAGTAATGCAGCTCGCTCTCGCCGATTTCGGTGTTGAAGTGAAGTCTGTACCCGTGGGTCTTGATGTGGTGGCTGTCACCAAGTCATTCAAGCCCGATATCATCTTTGCTGATGTGTTACTCACCAAAATGTCTGGCTACGAAGTTTGCGCTGATCTTAAGCAAGATCCTGAAACCACGAATATCCCTGTTGTTTTGATGTGGAGTGGTTTCATGGAGATCGACGAAGCCAAAGTGGCTCAATCTCGCGCTAATGGACGCTTAGAAAAGCCTTTCGATGCTGATCATTTACGCAATCTCGTGAGCGGCTTGGTGCCTAAAACTCAAACGAATCCTGTCAGCAACTTCCTCTCATTCCCGCAAATGCCGGAATTTGAAGAACGCCCGGCTGACGATGCGGCTCAATCCAATGATGATATTTATGCCATCCCTGAAGACACCTCTTCGGGATTTGCGAATATTCCTTCCTTGGACAATCCAGATGCTCCCATGGAAATGGCCGATGAAGAGTTCTCGGCTGTTCCCTTGACGATGCCAAAGTCTCAAGAAGAGCAAGAAGATGGCGAGTGGGCTCATCAAGATTTGTCGAAATTCAAAATCAATATTCCTGACACTGAAAATGATTTTGCTTCTAAGTTTGTCATTCCGCAGGATGAAATGACGAAGGCTCACATCGAAGTCAGTGGTGATTTCGAAGAGATCAGCTTTGAAGATCAAGCCAAACCTGCTGCAAAATCAGTCAAAGAGAAAATGATGGAGACTCTGAGCAAAACGCCATCTGCTGCGCCTGCATCGGCGGCTCCGAATGCAAATTCGTCCTCTACCGCTCAGCCGAAAGCTCAGCAAAAGATGGACATTGCACCAGATATGATGGAAAAGATTCTTCGTGAGGAAGCTCGCGAAGTGATCGAAGCTATTTGCTGGAAAATCCTTCCTGAGATCGCCGAACGCGTGGTCCGTGAAGAGATCAATAAAATCCTTCGCGACTCCGAAAAAAATATCTAACGAGGTTGTGGTTTTCTTCAGCCTCGATGCGAGGTTGAATCCATGACATTGCTCGAACTTATCCGCGCCGCTATCAAAGAAGATCTCCCTCAAGGGGATGTGACCACAGAATCTCTAGCTTTAAAACCTCGTCAAGGCCGTGCTCGCCTCAAAGCCAAGGAAGACATCATCTTGTCAGGGGCTGCGGCCTTTGAACAAACCATGCAGATGCTAGAGCCCAGCTCGCGAGTCAAATGGCACTTTGAAGAAGGCGATGAAATCCTTAAGAATCAAATCATCTGCACCATCGAAGGTGATCTGGTGCAAATCCTCAAAGCAGAGCGCGTGGCTTTGAACTTCTTGGGTCACTTGTCTGGCATTGCGACTCACACTCGTCGCTTCGTAAAAGAAACTCAAGGAACAAAGACTCGCATTCTCGATACACGCAAAACCACTCCGGGTTACCGTGATCTTGAGAAACGCGCCGTGGTTCATGGGGGTGGAGTGAATCACCGCATGAACTTAAGCACGGCCATTTTAATCAAAGACAATCACATCTCAGTCATGGGCGGAATCGAAAATGCCGTGAATCGCGTTCGCGAACACAGCAGCTTGCCTATTGAAGTTGAAGCTCGCACATTGGATGAGGTCCGCGAGGCCGTGTCTATGAATGTGCAACGTCTTCTTTTAGACAATATGAACAACGACATGCTGAAAGAAGCCATGGCCCTCATTCCAGCGGATGTGCAGACGGAAGCCAGTGGCAACATGACTATTGACCGCGTGAAATCTGTCTCCGCCGTTGGCGTAGACTTTATTTCTGTTGGCGCCCTCACCCACTCGGCCCCTGTGGCTGATGTGAGCTTGATCTTTGCTTGGGAGGAATAGATGGACACTCCATTGAATGACATTCGTATCGGTGATGTGACGTCCCGTTGGGCGCAGAACAATCATCTCTTTACCAGCTACAAACCTTCTCTGGAAAGCACCAATCTTTTGGCGAAGGAAGAAGCCTTTGAAGAAAGTCTTCTCGAAGAGTCTTTGTGCTTGTATGTGACTGACCATCAAACGGCAGGCCGCGGTCGCGGCAAGAACACTTGGACCGATGCTCGCCCTGGAAGCGCGCTCTTAAGCTCTTGGTCTTTTCTTTTGGGAGCCAAGCCTCAACCGACGACATCTTGCTTGGTGGGATTGGCCCTGTACCGTGCGTGCTCAACAACGTGGCCTTTCCTGGCTTGGAACTTGAAAGCTCCCAATGATGTTTATATTGGCGACAAAAAAGTGGCTGGTATTTTGTTAGAGACTCTTATTCAAGGTGATGATGTGCGCTTGATCGTGGGCCTCGGCCTTAACGTGACGGCTTCTCCTGAGAGTGTTGACACTTCAACTTCCATTGTGGAGGCTTTGCCCCGTGGCATTCCTTTGTTGGGCCAAGACTATATGGCTTTCTTGGATCGTCTCTTGTTTGAATTGACGGATGCGGTTTCTCACGCTGAAGAGTCTTTGAGTCCTACGGATCAGCAGTCATTATTGATGGCTTTGAACTTCCATCCTTTGTTGAAAGAAAAATACACGGGCATGGAAACCGATGGCAGCCTTCATATTGGTGATAAAAAAATCAACTGGATGCAACTCTAAGAGGAATTTATGGCTTTAACTTTCACACCTTTTGCAGATCTTGGAAACACCTGTCCGGATTTTACATTGCCTGCAGTGGATGGAAAAACCTACAGCCTGAAGGATTTCAAAAATGGACAGCCTTTGGTGGTGATGTTCATTTGCAATCACTGCCCTTATGTTCAAGCCATCGAGGATCGTTTGATCGCTTTGGGGATAGATCTTAAGAAGCAAAACGTCAACGTCGTGGCCATTTGTTCTAACGATGCTTCGGACCATCCCGAAGACTCTTTTGAGAATTTGCAGAAACGTGCTCAAGAAAAGAATTACAGCTTCGTTTACCTTCATGACGAATCCCAAAAGACAGCGCATCTTTTTGGTGCAGTATGCACACCGGATTACTTCGTCTATGATAAAGATTTAAAACTGGCTTACCGTGGTCGCCTGGATGATTCCTGGAAAGACGCCTCTAAAGTCACACAACGTGAATTATATAACGCCGTTCAGACTCTTCTGAAGGGTGAAAAAGTATCTGAAAACCAAACAGCCTCTATGGGTTGTTCAATCAAGTGGGTCTAGCATGAGAATTATTTTGGTCTTTATGTTTTTTGTGGTCGTGTCTTTCTGTAGTTACCTGGCCTACTATCTTGGCGCCTTTAAAGGTGTCGAAGTGAAAGACGAAGTTCGCGGCCCCTACACGATGATCTATAAAGTTCACACAGGTCCTTACCACAAGATTGTTTCTGCCATTGGTGCGGTGGAAGACTGGGCAAAAACCCAGAGCTTGGATTGCAAACTTTCATTCGGTCAATACTTCGACAATCCAGACACTCAAGAAGAAGCACGTTTGAAAAGCCATGGTGGTTGCATCGTGCCTGCGGCTCCTGCAAGCATTCCTGAAGAGTTCAAAGTGGAGGAGATTCCGGCTCGCAGATATGTAACAGCGGTGTTTGAGGGTTCTCCCGGCATTGGTCCTATGAAAGTTTATCCAAAAGCCAACGAGTACATGGAAAAGCACGGTCTAAAAATGGACGGCGCTGTGATCGAGGTTTATGAGATCCATGACTTCGCGAAAAAGAATGCCATGACGACGACTTATCTTTTTCCTGTGAAATAGATTTCGGTGAACATACCGCCCCGATAGGGTCATTCCTGTATAAGGGAACTTGTGGCTCGTTGGTCACTCCTGAGAGGTACTCTCAGGAGTCTAAGGTACTGGCAGAGCTCTGCCGGACGGAGCCAAGAGTAAAGAACTACTGAACTTCGTATTCAGCGTTCACTTCCACACGAACTTTCACCTGCCCACCAGCAAGTTCTGTAGGTGCTGAATCAGCGGCCATGCTCTTTGCGAAAGCCCGCATTGGCATTGGAGGATTCGGTCCTGAAGTGCTTTGAGAGATCTTAGAAACGCCTTTGATTTTCACTCCAGCAGCTTTTGCAATTTCATCGGCCTTCACGCGAGCGGCTCTGACCGCATCTCCCAAAGTCGCCACTTCCACTTGATTTCTTTTGTCTGAGTCCCAAGTGATGGAATTCACATTTACTCCCGCATTTGGAGTTTTTCTTTCAACCACCAAAGCATCGAGAAAGTTCCCTGCTGTTTCCACATTGCGAAGAGTGACGTTCAAAGTTTGCACCACACGGAAACCCAACATTTTATTCTGCTGTGTCTTTTGGTCCCAAGAGTACTCCGGATTCAAAGCGTAGTTCTCAGTTTGAATGTCTTCTTTTTTGATTTTGAAATCATCGAAAGTTTTTTTAACGTTTTTGAATTGCTGCGCAGCCAGTTGTTGAGCTTGCTTTGCCGTGGCTGCTTTAGACCAGACTTCCACAGTCATAGAGACCATGTTGGGATCCATGCCTTTTTCAGACACACCATTGACCTGAATCAAACGGTCCGCCAAGGCTGTACTGCCCACAGTTAAAATCAACGCGGCTGTTAAGATATATCTTTTCATAAAGCACCCTTCCTTAGTTATTTTGAAAGATGCTTTAAATGCTAGCGTCGGCTTCCGAGAAGGTCACGCGCGATTTCCAAGAAACGCGCTTCTGTAACTTCCGGTGGCCAAGGAATGATAGGGAAATCATAAGGCTCATCGTCCCCGATATTCCAGGATTTCAAATCTTTGGTGATCAAATCACGAACTTCTGTTGCCAAAAGTCGACGATCAATCTGTTTGATCACTTTCGGCATCGGATATTCCAAATTGAATTTCTGTGCGATCGCCCAATGAATGCGCGACTCGATCAATTCAAAGTCAGGCAACAAAGCTTTGACGGGAGACACCAGGTCACCCACATAAGCTTCCGTGGCATCATGAAACAACATATCGAGTGCAAGATCCTTGGTCGGAGCTACTTGGGCTCCTAAGCAAGAGTGTTGGCCTACGCTATAGAAGAATCGCGTGTGTCCATTGAAGCGAGCTTGACGTGCCAAGGCGCAGGCAATGTCTTCAATTTTAACATCCGCGGGATCTGGCTTGAGAATGCTAAAGCGATTTCCAGAAACAGTTATAACCCAAGATTTTTCAACGATTTCAGGTCGATTCAATTTTTCAGTGAGTGCAGGCATTTCGATCTTCATGAAGGGCAAATATTGTCGGAGCCCGAAACCTTGTCAAATACAAACCAGGGTACGGACACACTTCTCGTGTCGCAGCTGCGTTATTCAAATGACGCAACTGCGACACGAGAAGTGTGTCCGTACCCGAATTGATGTATAGTGGTTGGGTTATGACGACAAATTCTAGCTATGTTTTTTTGACAGTTTGTTCTGATTTTGCCGAAGCGCAGGTGATTCGCTCTTATCTTATGTCTCAAGGATTTCATCCTCGAGTGAAAGATGAGCAAACTCGTGCTGTAGCTCCTCACTTTGGACAGGCCCTTGGCAAACTCACTATTGAGATTCCGGAGTCTGAATTTTTGCCAGCTTCTGCTACGCTTGAAAAAATGCAAGACGAACAAAGACTTCAAGAGTCTGCGGCCCCTAACGTGGGGGATGTCAAAGATGAGTTCTTGCTGCAAACCCAAAGCTTGGCAAAGAAGGCTTTGCTGAATTCCATCTTGGGTTGCTTGGTCGTTCCGATCTTCTGCACCTTTTATTCTATTTTACTGAGCTTTCGAGTTCTCAAATATGAGAAACCCATGACTTCGGTGAGTCGCCGCCGTCTTGGAATGGCTTTGGCTTTCAACAGCCTGGCATTCTATCTGTGGCTGGTGATGGGACCAGAGATCATCAAGGAGTGGTTCTAGAATTTCCCTCTGCAAGGTTCAGAGAACTTCTCGCAAACCATTGCGACCGACTCGTCGCATCCAATTTTCAACACATCTAAAACACATGCGAATTTGGATTTTTTCAAACTCCATTTCACTTTATCCTAAGAGAACTATCCCCTCTCCAAGGCCCGTTGTATAAGGCCTCCATTGCTAGTTTTTAATGCGGTCAGGGGTTCTCATGGTACGTTTTTGGATGTTCGCCGTTCTATTTTCTGTCGTCACTCTTCAGGCCAAAGCCGCGGTTTGGGAAGACACCAATTCTTGGTCTCCTCAATGGGAGCAACGTTACGCGGAATGGGTTCGCGGAAACTGGAACATTGACTTCTTTGCCCGTAAATCTTTGCCGAATGGCCAGAGCAATCCTTATTATGGGCTTCGCGTTGACTGTGCGGACACTGTTTATTCCATGCGTTTGGTTTTTGCTTACGAAAACAATCTTCCTGTCGTCATGCAAGATCCGACATCTTCAGGAAAGACCATCACAAATAAAATGTCTCGTTGGGACAGCAAGCCCCGCTCGGAGCGTATCCGTAGCTTCTTGGTGTACATCTATGGCGTGATGAGCACGCGTTCTTTGCCTAACGACACCTATCCAGTAAAGCTCACTCGCGAGACGGTGCGTCCTGGGGATTTGATTTTGACGACGAAGAAAAATCACCACTCTTGGACTATCAAAGACATCTTGAGCATAGGTGTACCATACTTGGTCTACAACTCTGTTATTGGCGCCAACACCAGCCTCACAATTCAAGAACGCCAGTCTTGGCCCAATCCAAGTTGGGTGTTCGAAGGAGATCAAACGCCTTCTGGAAATGCCGGAATTCGCTCTTGGAGACCCGAGAAATACATCAACCGCCCCGTTTGGGAAGTTCCTGGTTACAGCGAAGAACAATACAATATTCCTTTGAAGAAATGGTTGAAGTTCGCCCAAGGAAAATTGGCGACTCGCCAAGAGTCTGACAATCAAATGATCACTCGATTGACGAAAACAGTCTGTGAGGCGGCACAAGCTCGTGTTCCTTCTGTGCAAGAAGGCTTGGACTATCTTGCAAAGAAAGCCCGCTGCATGGACTATGCAACTTACGACAATTTGTCGACACCCAATCGTGATCAACGATTGTTTGATGATCTCATGGTTCTCCGCCGTGCCTATCACGACATTATGAGCACAAATAACGGCAATGAGCTTTCTGCAAAAACAAAAGCTCAGTTGAACAAAATCTATCCTTACATCAACTCCAGTGTTGAAGCTGAAGTGAAGCGCATGACTCCCACTGAAATCGGTGAAGACTCTATCTGCGTTGTTGAATATGCCCGTGGTAAAAAAATCGACTTGGCTGAAATGAAACGCCGTATGTTTGCCGGTCTTCTCTCTAACAATCCATTGGATGGCCTCGAGTATCGTTGGGGCCTTAAACGTGGGCCTTCTCCACTGGCGGCATCCTGCCCTTCTTGGGGTCTGTGGACTCCGAATCTTAATCAAGACTAAGTGGTGTTATGAGGCCGATTAAATTTAAAAACTGGTTATTGTCTGTTTTATTTCTGATCGGCCTTGGGCTTGTTGTCGACTATTACTTCATTCATATTCTTTTCTCTGAAAAGGTTCAGGTCTTTAAAAACCTGGAAAAACAAGAGGCCGAGGCCTTGACGAAAGCCGACATCGCTCTCAGCGCAGCCGTCAAAACCTCCCACGGAGAATCTCTAGACACTGCAACTTCGGAGAGCGCGGCTCCCGCCCCTGATAATTTTCTGGAGTCTCTGCAAAGCTGTCTTCCAGAAATTTCTTCTCAAGGTGTCGCCACACCAGAAGCCTTCATCGAATATCTGAAAAAAAGCATCGGTATCCGAGCTGAGGAGATGGACGTTGAGAATTATCATCTGAAAATGAACGATGGTTCCGTTCGCCGCATTCATGTGATCCCAGCGGACAATACCAATAGCAAAACTCAAAAAGAATTCCGCCTGTTTAAGCTTGATGATGAAGGCTATCCAGAACGTCTGCCTTTAACGGGCAAAGAAAATTTGGCTTCTTTGCTTGCTCAAGGTCATGTCTATAACAGGGAGACTCGTGGTCACTTGGCGTTGCGCGATGGCAGCACCTTGGCTTTAGAAACTCACAATGATGACATCTATGAGTTTCAATACAAAGGCCACGGCAAGACTCTCTCTTGCCGCGTGAAGAGCTGCCTCTGTCAGTGATTAACTCGCACGAACTGTGGTGCCAATTTTAACAGGCTTAAGTTCCTGATCCACCGCCACCATAGTAAAACTTCCGGACATCGCCAGTTCGCGGAATTCACGATACATATCTTCCTTGTACACATCGACACGCACTTCAATACTGCTCGTCCCGACTTTCACAACTTGAGCATCGAGCTCAATCAAACTACCCGCTGGAATTGGAACTTTGAAATTCACACGATCACTAGAGACAGTGACGATTCTTTCCCGAGTAAAACGAGTGGCTGCGATAAAAGCCACCTCATCCATCCACTGTAAAGCGACGCCGCCGAACAGTGTTTCATAGTGATTGGTTTGGCCTGGAAAAATAGCCTTGAAGACACGAGAGCGCGAGAGCTCAATTCTTTGCTCGAGATTCATTTGTTCCTCCGCGGGAGTTAGTATGTGTCTTTTGACCGGGATCGGACTTCTGCAGTTTGCAGTTACCGTTGCGGGACAGCGCCGGATTCACACCGGACTTCACCTGACAAAAGAGTTTCAAAGACTATGCTTGCTCTTTAGCAGGAAAGCCAGAGTCTTCTATCCCCGATCCTCGACTCATGGCCCAATCAAATGATCAAGGAGGATGTTTTATGAAAGTGAAAACTCTAATTGCAGGAGCGTCGCTGCTTTTGCTTGGCGCCACTGTTGCTAAATCTGCCGATGAGCCCCTCAAACGTGGTGTTGCATCAAGCTTTACAGCTCAAGCAAATCAAGCGGTTTTAAATCAACTCGATTTTTCTAATAGAGAAGATTTCGAATTTGCCACACGTGGTTTTATAGCCACCCTTCCAGACCCTCACATCAAAGGAAAGGATGGAGCCGTCCTCTACGACCTCAACGCCTATGCTTTTTTGCGAGACAAGTCAGCCCCGGCCACGGCAAATCCCAGCCTTTGGAGACAGTCTCAGCTCACCTCTCTAAGCGGTCTCTATAAAGTCACCGACAAGATCTATCAGATTCGCGGATTTGATCTTTCCAACATGACATTAATTCAGGGAAACACGGGTTGGATCATTATCGATCCTTTGACCTCCGCAGAAACTGCAGCAGCAGGACTGCAACTCGCCAATGAAAAACTTGGCAAGCGCCCCATCAAGGCTGTGATCTTTACCCATAGTCACATTGATCACTTTGGTGGAGTCCTCGGTATCGTCACCGATGCCGAAATAAAATCCAAAAAAGTACAAATCATTGCTCCTGTGGGATTTCTCGCCGAAGCCATCAGTGAAAATCTTTATGCCGGGAATGCCATGGCTCGCAGAGCGATCTATATGTATGGTTCCTACATCCAAAATGGTCCCACGGGAAATCTCGGGACAGGACTGGGACCTGCCGTTTCAAATGGAACTCACACCATCGCCGTTCCAAACAAAACCATCACTAAAACAGGAGAGAAGATGACTGTTGATGGAATCGAGATGGTTTTCCAAAATGCTCCAGGCACCGAAGCCCCGGCAGAAATGCTTTTTTACTTTCCACAACTGAAAGCCCTCTGCCTTTCCGAAGATGCAACGGCCACCATGCACAATCTTTATACCCTTCGCGGGGCCAAGGTTCGTAGTCCTCTCGTGTGGGCGAATGCTCTGAATGAGACTTTGGAACTCTTTGGAGACAGCGCTCAAGTTTCCTTTGCTTCTCATCACTGGCCGCGCTGGGGCAATGCCAAAATTAAGGAGTTCATCACCAATCAACGTGACATGTATAAGTTTATTAATGACCAGACTTTAAAAATGGCTAATCAGGGTTACGATGCCGAAGAGATTGCCGAAAAACTTCGTCTGCCAGATTCTCTCGGTAAGAAGTTTTACAATCGCGGCTACTATGGATCCTTGAGCCACAATGTGCGTGCCACCTATCAACTCTATTTGGGTTTCTATAACGGAAATCCCGCGAACCTTCACAAGCATCCGCGCATCGAAGCTGGCAAACGTTATGTGGCCGCCATTGGCGGAGCTAACCAGGTTCTCAAACTGGGGAGAAACGCTTTTAACAAAGGCGACTACCGATGGACCGCCGAACTGGTCAACCATCTCGTCTATGCCGATCCCAACAACAAAGAAGCTCGAGAGCTTCAAGCCGCGGCTTTAGAGCAAATGGGCTTCCAGGCCGAGAGTGGTCCATGGCGCGATGTCTATCTTGCTGGTGCATCGGAATTGCGTGATGGCGTTCCTCAAAAAGCCATTCCCCTGGTCGATACTCGCACTTTGCCTTTGGCTATGCTCTTCGACTATACGGCCATTCGTTTGAATGCCGATAAGGCGGCGGGGAAAAGATCTGTGATTGCGATCAACACCACGGACACGAAAGAAAAATACATTCTGACTTTGAATAATTCGGTGCTGTTTGCAAACAAAGCCCAGGCCTCTGACAAAGCCGACACCACGCTCACCATGACCAGCAAGGAAGCCGGCGAGCTCTTCGGCGGATTCAAAAGCATGGACGAGCTGCGCCAGTCGGGAGGCCTAAAAATGTCGGGCAAATCTGGAGCCGTCACGGATCTCTTGGCCATGCTGGACACCTTCAATCCAAACTTCAACCTGGTCACTCCAGTGCAGCCAGCGAAAGCCACTGGCCGCACTATTGGAGCTCAATAGCCGTATAAAAGAATGGGCTCACAGGGAGCGCCTTGTGGGCCTTTTTTTCGATACGAAAAGCCCCATCGCCACCTGTCAAAACACAGAATATTATTGATATGTAACCCTTAACAAATAAACTTTGAGGCATGAAGAACTGCCTCATCCTGATGTCTGCGCTGCTCATCTCTTTTCCAGCCTTCGCCTTCGAACCGGACTGGTCTGCAGGTGTTGCCGTCCCCGCCAATGGCAGAACCAATATCTATCAATGGTCCCCTGAAGACTTTGTTCGAAATAAAACCGATGGCCAAATTCATGCTCAATATTACCCAGTGACTGTAACGGGAGTTTTGCCTCCCTTCAATCCCGTGAAAAGACTGATTGAAGAAGACAACCGCAACCCTCTCAGAAAATGGCTTCAAAGCGTGATCAAAGGAGTCAGTGGTTATAAAAGCTTCGACGACATCTTGAGATCCCTCGGCCTGCATTCTTATCCGAATGCTACCGATAAAGGCGTCTATTCTGTTCCTTATCCCGAAGGCTTCCGTCCCGACCACGCCATGGGTTTTGGTTTGATTGAAAGAAATGGCGCCCTGGGTTTTACCTTTAGCTGTGCGGCCTGCCACTCCTCGAATCTTTTTGGTAAGACCGTTCTGGGCATGACCAATCGTTTTCCTCGGGCCAATGATTTTTTCCTCAGCGCAAAACGTGTGATTCCCTTGATTGAGCCCCATGTTTTCCAATACTACACCAATGCCTCGGATGCCGAACGTGAGTTGCTTGCCGAAGCTCAAGACAATATGAAGTCCATTGATTTGAAAGCTCCGATTGCTTTGGGTTTGGATACTTCTTTGGCTCAAGTGGCCTTGTCCTTGAATCGTCGCTCAAAGGACTCCTATGCCAGTCGCAGCTGGTTCTTCTCTCGCTTCCCGCGCTATGATGCTCATCTCGGTGACAAGCCCGCAGATTCAAAACCCGCGGTGTGGTGGAATGTAAAATACAAAAACCGTTGGTTATCTGACGGCAGCGTCGTGAGTGGAAACCCGATCTTCACCAACATCATCTGGAATGAAATCGGTCGCGGAGCTGATCTGCGCAAACTTGAAAGATGGCTCGCAAACAATGAGAATGTGGTTCAAGAATTAACCACTGCTGTTTTTTCTTCTGAAGCTCCCCGTATCACGGACTTTTTTCCTGCAGAAAAAATCGATTTGGGTCGCGCGAAGGCTGGCGAGCAGGTGTTCAATCAAACCTGCGCCAAATGCCATGGTCATTATGACAAAGCCTGGAACCTGCCTTTCGCTGATGAGCTGACTCACAAAGAAAAACTAGAGACCGTGCAAGTTCGCTATAAAGAGAAAACTCCGGTTGTGAACGTGGGAACAGATCCCTTCCGTCGCCAAGGCATGAAGTCTTTAGAGCAACTCAATGACCTATCCATCTCCAAAAAGAATGGCATCGTGATCAAGCCCCAGGAAGGCTACGTGCCGCCACCGCTGGTGGGTATCTGGGCGCGCTGGCCTTACTTCCACAACAACTCGGTGCCAAGCCTCTGTGCCGTGCTTTCCCCGTCTTATCGTCGTCCTGTGGCCTACTATTCTGGTGAAGCCAATGACCCAGAAAAGGACTTTGATTTCGAGTGCAACGGCTATCCTGTGGGAGACAAAACTCCCAAGGCCTGGAAGACGCGCCGACACTTTTACGACACTCGCGTGAAAGGCATGAGCAACTCGGGCCATGATGAGGGCATCTTTATCAAAGACAACAAGCAATTGCTGAGCGCTGAAGATAAGCGCAATTTGATTCAATTCTTGCAGACATTGTGATGTTTCGGGCGCAATAGCGCGCCCTTTTTCGAGTTAAAAATCCTTTTAAAAACTGATCCCTTAGTGTGGTGGCATTTAAGGAGATTGTGGCCCGATCATAGGGTGAGCATCCTGACAATTGGGTGATCCCAAGCCCCCTTTCCCGAGCGTCCGGCTCGGGAAACCAAGATTTAGGTATCATTCTGGTGATTCAGTTCAAAACGCTTATGAAGCATTTGCCCCTGTTCAAAGTTTAGACGTTCAGGAAGTTTTTCCTTTCTTCCCTCACGGTAATTTTATGTCACGAGAAATTCTCATCCTTATAGTGTATGAATAGGCTGTAACGGAGAATTTTTTATGAAAAAATTAAGTGCGTTCCTTCTCTTGTTGGCGGTGTCGGGCCAAGCCCAAGCACAGTCATCTACGAACTGGGTGATCACTCAACCGACGTGGACAGATCGTCACGAACAACAGTTCGGCGAGTTTGTTGCGAGCATCGGTGATGCCGTTGAAAAAAGAAAATGCGGTCGCGTCGACACCTGCTTTAAAAGTGTCGCAAACCCGTATTATAAATCTGACCCTTCCGGGCTGAATTACTTTGCCGACTGCGCGGACTTGCCATTCTATTTACGCAGTTACTTTGCCTGGAAAAATGGTCTTCCGTTCTCGGTAGCGAGTGGCGTTGCACCTTCCCCGGCAAATACCAACAACAAGCGTGACATTCGCTACAATGCTCAAGGCAATGTGGTGACTCAACGTTTTGACGTGACTGGCAACAACAAGGTGTCTGCCTTGAAAATGCTCAATGAGGTCATTCCGAATTATACTTTCTCTGCGACTTATCGCATGTTGGGGAATAAAGACAGCGACACTCTCTTTACGGATTTTTACCCTGTTTCCATTGATCGCAAATCTGTTCGTCCCGGCACTGTGATCTATGATCCAAATGGCCACGTGGCCATCGTTTACAAAGTTTCTGATGATGGACGTGTGTTCTATATTGACGCTCATCCTGACAATTCTTTGACGATGGGAATGTTCACGCCAAAATTCGTACGCTCGAATCCAAACCAAGGTGCGGGTTTTAAAAACTTCCGTCCACTTTCTCTAGTGAACGGTCGCATCGTAGGAACTCCGAACCGCAATTTGCCTTCTTACAGCTTGGTTCAATACTATGGAACGAATCCTGATCCGGCGGGAGCATGGAGCAAAGGAAAATTTGTTATCGGCACTCAAACCACTTCAAACTTCTATGAGTATCTTCGTATGAAGCTGACTGTGGGTGAGATGCACATTAATCCACTCGTGGACATGGCGCAATTGACGGATGATATTTGCGTGAGCCTGCAAGACCGTGTGGTGGCTGTTGAAGCTGCCCGCACGTCGGGCTTGATTAACAGAGCCCATCCGTCTCGCCTTCCCTACAACATCTATGGCACAGATGGCGATTGGGAAAACTATTCGACTCCTTCACGCGATGCTCGCTTGAAAGCGTCCTTTGTGGATTTGCTGGACACAACCAAGTCGGCCATTGAAAGATACAACCGCCGCGATCCAGCCATTAAATACTCTGGCGGAAATTTGGCCTTGGATCTTTACAATGTTTACGCTGAAAGAGCGAAGGCTTGTCAGTTCTCTTATAAGACGACAAACGGTCAAACCGTGTTGATGAACCTTGAAGCGGCTCGCCAAAGATTGTTCAATATGAGCTTCGATCCTTACCACTGCATAGAATTGCGTTGGGGTGCTCGTCTGCCTCAGGAGTTGGCATTGTGTAAAGATGACTCCAACAAGCGCGCCTGGTATGAAGCTGAAAAATGGCTGCGCTTCCAAGTGGAGCGTCGTTATGATGCGAAGATGGATTATTCTTTGTCTGAACTGACAGGACCAAAACCAGGCGCTGGTGTTGCGGCTCCTCCGGATATTGATATTGTAGGGTATTTAAAATCTCTGCAATAAGCTTAGCTTCCGATTCTTAAATCTAAAAAAAGCCCGTGACATTATCGCGGGCTTTTTTTTGCCTATTCAATTGTGATTAACCTAGGGAACGGCAGACCTCAAAAATCCATAAACATCACGCAGCATTGTGATTACAAATGTAATCACAATCTTGCCAAGACCCCTTGGCAAAAGTAAGTTCTTGCATCAATAGTGAGCCTGTACCAAAAGTCACACTCATTATTAAGGAGAAGAACATGAATCGCTTTTTGCTACTTATTCCAAGTCTGTTATTAACAGCGGCAGCTCAGGCACTTCCAGCGGACCGCTTTCAATGTGAAATGACTTTGGAGAGACCTCCCACTGGAGAGTCCACCACTCAAATACAAGATTTCTTCATCGCTCGTCTTCCTGCAAAACCTGGAGCAGACCCTTCGATTCAAATGACCGTGGGCACTACCTCCGTACAAATGAAGCAAACGACTCCCCAAATAATCACCATGGCCAAAGCAACACTCTACTACAAACATGCGGTCCGCTTAGACGCCCAAGGCAACCCCATCGACGCTCGACAATTAACTTGTCTCAATCTTAGTATCGACAGCTGTAAAGCCCAAAGAGCGGGCGAATGCGGAACCCTTGAAACAACCTGCGTGGAATCACCAAATCCATTTGATCCAGTGAACGGCTGGAGAAAAGTGGGCCTCGCAAACAACACGCCCATCCTTGTTGATGATTACATGTCAATCTCAGGCAACTTCACAGACAATGAGGATGTGACAAATGCCGTGTTAAGCTACAAAATAAAATGCAGCTATAAAGGCACTTATCTTTGAAATCCGTGACGGATGCGATCCTTAGCCTCAGCAGACCCGTGGTGTTTGACTACAAACACCCGGTTGCCTTTCTCAAGGACTTGTTGGCTTACTATAAAGCGACCAAGTCCTTCAGTTTGCGCCAGCGAACTTCCCAAGTGGGAACATGTTCCCAGGCCTTGATTTCTCAAATTTTAAATAGCCAACGCCAACTGACCAGAGATAACTTCCCTGGAGTTGCTGCTGTTTTTAAACTCACCAAACCTGAGCAAGAATTTATTGAGCAGCAACTTCGTTCTCAGCTTCTTGCTCAACAAAGCCCTGAAATAGCGGCGCCCGCGAAGAAAAATCATGAGCCCAAGAATCATGTGCTTTCTGATTGGCTTCACCCCTATGTTAAAGATTTGGTCAATATCAGAGGTTTTTCTCCCGAACCTAAAAATCTTCATCGCTTGCTCATGGGAATATCTTCCCCAGAGAAAATACAACGATCCGTTGATTTTCTCTTACGCGAAGGATTTTGGCGGCGCACTGTTGCCGGGGATATTATTCCTGAAGACTCTGCAGTGATCACCACCAATGAAATTCCCAATGAAAAGATTCGTCAGTTCCACAAAAAGGCGCTTGAGATTGCCGCCAAGGGCATTTCTGAATTGCCTCCGTCTCGCAGGAAGGCGTCCACAGTTCTACTTTCCGTAGACGATGACCACGTCGATGAGCTGCGGAGTCTGATTGACTCCTTTCAAAAGCAACTTTTGGATTTTATCGAAAAACATCCTAAGGGTTCTGACTCTTTGATTCAGGTGGCCATTCACATGACTCCGATCGGAGGTCAGCATGAAAAATAAGTTCTCTCTTCTGATTTCTATTTTGTTTGTTTTATCCGGACCGAAAACCATGGCTTCTGGGACTGTCGTTGGCAACGGAGGCGATCCTCTGTTTGAGTTCTTGTCTGCCACTCAGGCCTCGTTGATTGAGACCTTGAAAATCTTGATCAATAGTCCTGCCGATCAAAATGAGTTCTGCAAAAATGCCGTACTCAGCCAAGAGCAAACCCAATTCTGCCGGGACTTCTTACTTGAAGTAGCCCCACAAATTCTCAAGCTGAGCTTAAGCGAAGCGAAAACTCCTTTTGCTCTAAGAGATGAAGCTTTACGTGTCACAGGCCCCGATGGCCATCCTATGGTTGTTTCAGCTAGAACAGAGCTAGGACCAAATGGCCCGATTGAGTTTCATAGAGATTCCGTGAAGACGATGTTACCCACTCAAGTGCTATTTCTTTTAGCTCATGAGTTTCAGCACAAGGTGATATTTCGAGAACGCTCCATTTCGGACAACGAAAATATTCCTCCTTTTGCTTCCGGGCGGGACCTCCTCGACAATGTGGCCTCTGCCATTGTGAAAACTGCCAAACGCCGAGGACTCATTGGTACTCAATTCGGTATTCGTGACATTTTTGACTGCCAGGTTGCTTCGGGGGACTCCAGCTTTGGGGCACGCATTTCCAGCTCCCGACTTTTCAGTTCCGAAGACTTGATGAGCTACACGACCAGCGTTGGCAAGAATCCGACAGATGGATCGATTTATATTCCTGAGTCTCACAAGACCTCGGTGGGTTTGCGCTTTGAAATCCATGAACCTAACAATTGCGGCAAACGAGCGGAGGAGCGAGAAACCTTTGTGCAAGTGGTTCGCCTCACCCAAGACAACTTCAATACCAAGGAAGAAGTCTTAATGTTCAGGCATATACGAAATAATCCAATGTGCGACAAAAAATATAATGGCTTTACGATTGAATGGAGCTATTTGAAATTCACTTGCCACTATTTTGGCTCTCAAGGCACGACGTCCTCGCCATTTGCCATGTCGACTTTGTGGCAAGGTCTTCTGCCATTTTAAGCCGATGATTGCGCTTAAGAGGCTCAAATTGCTTTGGGCCTCTTAACAGCCGTTTCCAAAATGTAAGTATACAAAGCTCCAAAGCTTTGCTTAAATCACTCCCTATCTTAAGGAGTTTTTCTATGAAGTTGTCTGCATTTCTATTCTTTTCGTTTCTTGCCCTCAATGCTCAAGCTCTGGTTCTTGGGGAACTTAAAGGCACTGGTAAATTGAACGCTAGCTATGGCGATTCCAAAGGTTCGTCAACTTTCAGAACTGCCGATTGCACTATGTCTTTTAATATTGTTAACGATGGCAAACAGGCTGGTGTTAGCTTCTCTTACTTTGATTGTGGAGCCTTGGGGTTGTGGAATGACTGGCTCGGCGTATACGACGTTGAAGGCAACCAGCTTGTGAACAAAAAAGGTCAAGTCGTGGGCTCTATCGACGAGAATGGTTCATTCTCTTTGAATATCGCAAAACGCACTCCGGTGAAATACACTATTTATAAGTATGATTATGACTGCCGCCCACTGTATGGAAAAAAAGTGACTTTGAACTTGGATTCAAAATGGGCTTACACGTTCACGAAGCGCGCTGACGGCGGCTATGACTTCACTCGTAAGAGCAGCGCGGACAAACAAGTTTACGCACCCAAACGTCCTCACCCTCGCTGCCGTGCCCAAATGGAATACAAGAAAGCTACAGATGTTCTTGATCTCCAAGGAAGCGTTAAATAGTTTTTACTTTCAGATCTGAAAACGCAAAGCCCATGACCCTTGTTATGGGCTTTTTATTTGCTTATTGCTCAAAGTTTGAAAGATAGTGGCTCAGCTTAGAACAAGAACCTGATCCCTTAGTGTCGTGGTATTTAAAGAGATTGTGGCTCGATCATAGTATGAGCATCCAGCTCGGGAAACCAAGATTTAGGGGATGGTTCACCACCACTATAGTGGACCAGTTTATTAGATCAAGGAGCCTCTGTGAGAATCAAAATCTTCATTCTTCTCCTTCTGACAATCAGTCCTTACTTTGCGTCTGCCGCCGTCAATGTCAGCTATAAGATCAGCCCCACTCATGGTCTTTTGAACTTTGTTCTTGCTGTAGCAAACGAACCTCGCACGGCCCCCGCTCTGAAAGAGATCTTCAGAAAGAGTTCTTTCAACAATAAAAAAAATCAACTGCTTATCGCAGACTTTAATGAGCTTAAACCGCTCCTCTCGATCTCTGTTGATTTTCCATTGAGCGTCCCCACTCGTCCCGAAGGAACGACGGTTCTGCGACAAATGATTGTGCAAAGTATTTTTGCCAGTGACCTGTCCAACTTGAGCCAAAGAATGCTGGGGCTCATGCCCATCGCAGCACACAAAAGAATTTTCGAGATTCTCGAGAAGTTCGAACCAATTTATCGCACCTTGATTTGGAACAAGTCTCTTGAAGATTTAAAGGATCATCAGGCAAAGCTCGAAGAACTCGGCAGAAACATTCAACTCAATGACATGTTCTTTCAAGCTGAACATTTTTATGGTGGCCAATGGCCTGAGGATGTCCCTTTTATTATTGGGCTCTATCCTATTCCCTATATTCAAAATTTTCGCAACAACACCATCTCATCTTCCTTGGGAAGCATCGAAGAGCATGGTGTAATGGTGGGAAACAAGTCCGACGACATCTCTGGCAGTTTCGGTGTGGTCTTCCATGAACTTTGTCATTCACTCTATGCCTCACAGCCCATTGATTTTCAGAAATCATTGGCCTCGTGGTTTGCCGCGAGCAAATCTCCATATCGGCACCATGCTGCCAACTGGTTTGATGAAGCCCTGGCCACCGCTGTCGGCAATGCCTGGGCTTACTCCAAAGCCAATCCCACTGGACAAAATGAAGACTGGTATAACGATCCCACCATCGAAGGATATGCCAAGGAAATTTATCCTTTGGTTAATTTCTACCTTCAACAAAAGAAAACTCTGGATCAAGCCTTCGTCGACCGGGCCATTGCTTCCTTTGCCAAAAGATTTCCGGAATCCATCGACACCTTCGAGACAATTTTAACTAAAATTATTTTAGTGACAGACGGACATGCTCTTTCCGTAACGGAGGCTCGGGATTCTCTCAGAGCAAATTTTGATATGCGTTCCATCTCGGGCAGTTCCCCGATCAATCACAGAGAGACTATTCAGAGCCTTGCGGAATCTAGCTCTCCCGTCTTAATGGTGTTTTCTCCCAATAAAGTGACGCAATTGAAGAGCCTAGAAAATCCTATTGTGACGTCGAACTATAAAACCCTTGAAAAAATGAAGAACCGAAGTTACTTCAGTGCGATGGATAAAGACTCCCGAGTTTTTATTTTCATCAAAGTTCAGAATAAAGCAGAATTTATTGCGGCTTTGGATAAAATGAAGAGTCTAAAGAAAATAGACCCTCGGAATCCATTGGTGGAGTTTTAATTAAATTCACTCAGTCCGGATTCTTAGAAATCCAGACTGAGCAATTCATTGAATCTAGTAATAGATATAATTCGTATTATATGATCCATTTGAGTCGAAGCTCAAGACAAAGAATCTCGTATCGACGTTGTCATAACCAAGGCCCGCGCCCCAGATTCTTCCATCAGACACCATGCCGAATCCGCTGAAGCTGGTGTAATTTCCAAGAACTATTTGATAATTGTGTTTTACATCCAAGGCATCGGTTCCATAATTATAGCTCGCTAAGAAGTACTGCATGCTATCAAATGGACCATTATAATTTGTGCCCGCAAGATAAACTGTATCGCCGTCAATAGACACAATCTTAGAACCTTGGCTGGCTTTTCCATAAAGAGCCGTCATCTTACGATTGGAGCAAACACCCGTAGATATCACACAGTCACGGACGAGCAACTGACTGGGACTCGTCGATACTCCACCGATACCGATGACCTTATCGCCAACAACTTCAATACTTCTGTAACCTGTTTCAAGACCTGTATACGAGTACTCATCCAACGTGGACCAAACTCCCGAGGGTCCACTTCTGTAGCGAATGACCGCTGTTCCTATGTAACCAGGGTCCCAAAGTTTACCCGCCCAAAAAAGACTCTCGTCACTGCCATAAATCGCCTCTTCAGCAGAGCCAATCGCTACATTGTAAGTAAACGAGTCCACCGTCGTCCAGGTGGTAGAGCCCGCCAGCAACTCGCGTACGACAACAAAAATATTTCCTGAGGTATCCTTGGCGGTGACAATCATGGCCACAGACCCTTGAGGAGAAACTGCAATCGCGGCACCGTCAGAGTTTGCCCCCGGATCCAGAGCATATCGCTCCAATTCGCTCCAAGTTCCGGTCGTACTATTATAAAGAAGAGCCACCGCTTTAAAGTATCCATTTTCAATGATACTTCCAGTGGCGAGGACGTTGCCATTAGCGAGAAGTTTAGCGGAAGCAAAATCTGCGGTCGCGGCATTGGCATCAAAATAGGTTGGCAACTTCGTGCAATCCGAAAGCGGCTCTATAGAGCATATTCGGATGTCCCTAATGAAGACGCCCTCGTTGACCACTATGAAATCAGCTGAGTATTTCTCTGTTGGCAGATAGGGCTTTGAGCCACCGCCGTCAGTACTTCCGCCTCCCCCACCACTGCCACTCGAAGCCTTGCTCACTCCTGAGTCTATTGAGCAAGCGCCCAAAGCCAATGGAAGGAACAAGGTCATCAAAAGCTTCATGACGGGAAGATGCGAGTTGATAAAAGTTGTTCTGTTTGCATGTCCGTTTACGTTCAAGTTTTGCATAGTGAACCTATCGGTCCAGATCATGTTTGAATAAAGGCGAATTCCCCATTTGTGATGATAATTCAGAATTTATTTATCTCTGCGAATAGAAGCTCTATATAGATGCGAAAATGCCTCTCGTAAAATACGAAAAATCTTTTGTGAGAGAGAAGCCTGTCTGATTGCCTACGATCTCACTCTGAGATTCAGACAATCGGCTTCTACTCATTTCATCGAGTATATAATAAAAAAGCCCATGGTTCTCACCATGGGCTTTTTATTCTTAAAATCTAACTGAGATCCTAAAGTTCGCGGATCAAGTTCAAAGCACTTCCTGCGCGGAACCATTTCAATTGTTCTGCATTGTAAGTGTGTTTCAACTCGATTGTTTCAGTCGAACCGTCTTGATGTTTGATGTTCATCTTAACTGGTTTGCCTGGCGCCAAATCTTTCAAATCAACGATGCTGACCAAGTCAGTTTCCTGGATTTTGTCATAATCTTTCGGATTAGCGAAAGTTAATGCCAACACACCTTGTTTTTTCAAGTTTGTTTCGTGGATACGAGCGAAAGACTTCGTGATAACCGCTGTGCCACCCAAGAATCTTGGAGACATCGCGGCGTGCTCACGAGAAGAACCTTCACCGTAGTTTTCATCACCGATGATCACCCAACCGCGATTGGCTTTTTGGTATTGACGTGCAACTTGTGCAAATTCAATTCCGCCTTGGCCCGTCAATTGGTTCTTCCCTTTACCGATTTCGCCTGTGAAAGCGTTGTCAGCTCCCAACAACATGTTGTTAGAGATGTTGTCCAAGTGACCACGGTAGTTCAACCATTTGCCGCCCGGAGAGATATGATCTGTTGTACATTTGCCTTTAGCTTTCGCCAAAACCAAATTGTCAGTGAAGTCTTTGCCATCCCATTTTGTGAATGGAGACAAAAGTTGCAAACGATCTGATGTCGGGCTCACAGCCACTTGTGCTGCTGCTCCCGCAGGTTTTTGATAACCTTCTGTATCAGGGATGAAACCTTTTGCTGGCAATTCTGGAGCTACCGGAGCTTGCAACTTGATTTTGCCTTTAGGGCCTTCAAGTTCATCTGTCGCAGGATTGAAATCCAAACGGCCAGCAAGTCCCAACGCCATCACGATCTCAGGAGACGCGATGAAAGACAAAGTCTCTGGGTTCGCATCGTTACGTGCACGGAAGTTACGGTTGAAAGAAGTCACGATCGTGTTCTTCTCGCCAGGTTTGATGTCATCACGACGCCATTGACCGATACAAGGACCGCAAGCGTTCGCAAGAACAGTGGCACCCACTTCGTTGAATGTCGCCATTTGACCATCGCGCTCAATCGTTTTTTGAATTTGTGTTGAACCTGGAGAAACCAAGAATGGTTGGTTCATCTTCACGCCCACTTCCATAGCTTGTTTTGCTACGAAGGCTGCACGGCCGATATCTTCGTAAGAAGAGTTCGTGCAAGAGCCGATCAACGCAGAAGAAATTTTGATTGTATAACCTTTTTCAGCAGATTCTTTTTTCAACGCAGAGATTGGACGAGCCAAGTCTGGAGAGTGAGGACCTACCAAGTGTGGTTCAAGAGCTGACAAATCGATCTCGTAAACTTCGTCGAAGTATTTACCAGGATTTGCCACAACATCAGCATCCGCAGAAAGCAACTCTTTGTGAGCGTCAGCTACAGCAGCCAAAGCATCACGGCCAGTTGATTTCAAGTAAGCGCCCATGCGATCGTCGTAAGGGAACACAGAGCAAGTTGCTCCAAGTTCAGCACCCATGTTTGTGATGGTTGCTTTGCCAGTACAAGAGATTGAGCCAGTGCCTTCACCGAAGTACTCAACGATTTTGTCAGTTCCACCTTTAACAGTCAGCATTCCGCAAAGTTTCAAGATCACGTCTTTAGCAGAAGCCCAACCGCCGAGTTTTCCTTTCAAGTGAACACCGATCAATTTCGGATTTTTCACTTCCCAAGGAAGACCCACCATCACGTCAGAAGCATCAGAACCACCAACACCCACAGCACACATACCCAAACCACCCGCATTCGGAGTGTGAGAGTCCGTACCGATCATCAAGCCACCTGGGAAAGCATAGTTTTCCAAGATCACTTGATGAATGATCCCAGCGCCTGGTTTCCAGAAGCCGATGTTGTAACGAGAAGAAGTCGTTGCCAAGAAGTCGAAAACTTCTTTGTTCGCTGTGTTCGACACAGTCATATCAACTTCTTTACCTTTGTAAGCTTGAATCAAGTGATCGCAGTGAACCGTTGAAGGAACCGCTGCTTCATTTTTTCCAGCGAGCATGAATTGCAACAAAGCCATTTGCGCTGTCGCATCTTGCATTGCTACGCGGTCTGGTCTGAGAAGGAGGAAGCTTTCGCCACGAACCAACTCTTGATTTTGAGGATCGTCCAAGTGACCGAAAAGAATTTTCTCAGCCAAAGTAAAAGGACGGTTTAAACGGTTTTTTACAACAGCGACTTTTTCAGCAGTCGTCTTGTACACGTTTTGCACCATTTCTGGTGTCGTTTCGATCTTAGAAGCCATTCTAATTGCCTTTCTGTGAGGAACGCCCCATCCTAATGAAAATCAGTTGAAATCTCAATAAAAATGCCACGATGGCATTTTTATCGCGATAGCCCCGAAGGGGTTGAGGGCAGGAGCCCGAAACAATAAAAATGCCATGATACTTCAATGGCATTTTACTCTCCCTAAGTTTTGCGCGAGGCGAAATGGAAGAACTTAGATACAAGAATATTGTAGTACTAACGGGCGCTGGAATCTCCGCTGAGAGCGGAATCCGCACATTTCGCGACCAAGATGGGCTATGGGAAGAACATCGCATCGAAGATGTGGCCACACCCGAGGCGTTTTCACGAAACCCCAGCCTCGTTCAAAAATTTTATAATCTCCGCCGCGCCCAAATGAAGGACTCCAAAGTGAGCCCAAATGCCGCTCATTTAGCTCTCGCCGAGTTGGAGGCCGCTTGGGAGGGAGAATTTCTTCTCGTCACCCAAAATGTAGACTCCCTTCATGACCGAGCGGGTTCAAAAAAGCCCCTTCATATGCATGGCCGTTTGGATAGAGTCTTTTGTCTATTTTGTGATGAACACTTCACTTGGACTGAGGATTTGGCGGTGGATCAAAGCTGCCCCCACTGCGAAAAGCCCGGCGGTGTTCGCCCCGACATCGTGTGGTTTGGTGAGATGCCTTATCATTTGGATGAGATCTTTGGAGCCCTGGAGCGTGCTGATTTTTTCATCAGCATCGGCACCAGCGGCAATGTCTATCCTGCATCAGGCTTTGTGCAGCTGGCGTGGAAAGCCCGAAAAATCGAAGTGAACATGAAGGACACCGGGATTTCCGGTGCCTTTGATGAGCATTTGGTGGGACCCGCTTCTGTGGAAGTTCCGCGCTTGGTGGCGGATTTGCTGAAATACTGATTTTGGTACTCCATCCGTATCCGGGATATACTAGCTGGTCCCCTATCTGTTAATTCGCACACACCTATGGCTTAAAAAATGAACAGCTCCTTTCAAGCAACTTGAAAAATACGTCAACTTGACGTACAAAGGGAGTGTTCTCATTGATTACCGAGATTTCTTTTTCTCGAAATTTTGAAAAACAATATGCCAATCTGCCCGAAAATATTCGCAAGAAAGCTCAGGCATGGTTTTTCCAGGTTCAGCTTCTAGGCTTAGCTGAGGTCCAAAAAAGACCAGGCCTTCATGACGAGCCTCTTAAAGGCAGTCGCACAGGTCAAAGATCGGTGCGACTAAACAGGGCATACCGGTTGATCTATTGGGTAATTGAAAATCGAATTCGTATTGAGGTTCTGGAGGTCCATAAGCATGACTACTAAAAAAAGAAAAGAAGATGCCTACGCCATGATAGAAAGAAAATACGGTCGCTTAACCGTAGCTCAACTTCTTCATGCATGGCGTACTGCAGATGAAATATCTCAAGTGGACTTTGCTAAGAAGCTCAAAATCTCTGTTCAGAGCCTTTGCGATTTAGAAAAAGGACGCCGCATTCCAAGCCCCGCAAGAGCGGCTAAAATCGCTAAAGCCATTGGCTATCATGAGGTCGCCCTTATCCAACTCGCCCTGCAAGACTCGCTTTATGCCGACGGCTTCAAACTAAAAGTCACCCTAGAGGGGGCCTAGAAACCTGAATAGCAACGTTGATCTGTGATTTCAAGATCGGCATCACGAACCATGTACAGGCAAGATTCATAAGCCATGTGCAATTGAACGCGAACATGAGGAATGCGTTCGCCGTCACGCTTAAAAGTGTGAGTCGGTTGCGCTTCGACGTCCATGATTTTTGGAAGAGCACACAGTTCTTCGTAGGTCATATCCAAGCTCTTTGCCACAGCCGTGATTGCAGCCACGTATCTTGGTTGATTGTGTTTTGCACAACCGGGAGCATAAGTTTCTTTGGCGAAACCGATTGATGAAATAAGCAAAGAAATAGCCACGATCATTGAACGCATTGAAGTCTCCTTTTTAAAAGCTCGGTGAGCCTAAAAAGCAAACTCCCCCCTGACAACCAAATCCCCCACTCCACCCCCTAACGAAAACGGAATGAAAATGGGACCTGGGAAGATGACGCGCTGTAGACGCAAAAAACTACCAGGCACCTTCGAGCCAGGCCCAGAGGTTGGGGCGTCTTTCTGCGAAGTCGAAATGGGTGCCGTCGAACTCGGTGTAGTCGCAGGCGGCGTTGTTTTTCTCTAGGATATTGCGGATGTGGCGGGCTCCAAAGAACAGGTTGAAATTGTCTCTGGTGCCGACTTCGATATAGGACTTGGTCCATTTTTTTGTGTTGGCTTTGCGCTCTTTCAGGAACTCCACGGGATCGTGGGCTTTCCATTTTTTCCAGATGTTTTCGCGGAGCTCTCCGGTCTCTAAATCCACCGGAAGCTCAAAATCACTCTCCCCTTTGGGTGAGTAGCAAAGCGACATGCAAATGGCATTGAGAATGGGAAACCCATCTTTACGAGAGACGATCTTGCCTTGCTTGTGCTGACTGATCAGCCCCTGAATTCCTTTGTGTTTTACTACGAAGGGCACCGACGTGTAGACGTCACCCAGGTAGCAAGTTTCAAAGAATGAATCTGGGGCTTGAGCCGCCACATAGGGGAACATCTCCGGATGGTTGCTCGCCAATTGCAAGGCACCGTAGCCTCCAGAGGAAACTCCCGTCACACAGACGCGAGTTTGATCCACAGGAAGATTTGCAAACACTGTCGGCAAAAGTTCTTTCACGATGTAATCTTCATAACGACCCATGCCCTTGGAGTTCATGAACTGTGAGCCCCCCCAGAATGTCCACGCATCCACGAACAGGTAAAACGCTTCGGGAGCTTTTCTGTCTGTTACACATTCATCCAACTGTTGAACATAGTTTTTTTCAAAACCTTTATCGCCGAGATATTTAGGACCATTGCCGCCGAAGCCCGCAAGAACCACCACCAACGGCAGCATTTCTTGAGGCTTCTTCAAATGGCGCTCAGGAGTTAAGATCGGATTCTGACGAACGAAAGGATCTTTCCAAGGATTGCCTTGTAGAGCCTTGCTCTCGATTTTAACAGATTTCAGAATGAAGTTTTCAAGAATGGGCCACTGAAATTCGCTGATCATAGTCTTATCTCCGATGCCCTCAAGTATTGATGAGCTTGAGGGCGGAGACAAGATTATTTGACACAGCGAAGGACAAAAAACAACCAGGTACCTTTTAGAGTTTTGGGATTGTTACTTGGTTGCCGTCTCTCATGGCGAGGTAATTTGGTGACATGATTTCAATGCCGGCTTCGGCGAAGGTGATTTGAATGTTCATGTGCAGATCAGAATAGGTCTGCAACATCAGATGCTCTTCATGGGTGTAGGAATTGAGCTCATAAGCCACATTAAAATCATTCAAAGCGGTTTGCAGTATGAAAGGCTTTGGATCGTTGAGAACATTTTCCGTTCGGCGGGCGGCTTCGAGCAAGGCCTTGTGGACGTTATTCCAAGGAACGTCGTAACCAATCGTCACCGATGTATTGAGAATAATGCCGCCCTCTCGAGCCTGAGAGCTGTAATTAATAATGTGACTGGCCAAAATCATCGAGTTCGGAATAGTCACTTCCATTTGCTTCACCGTGCGCAGACGAGTGACCAACAAGTCTTTTTCGACGACATCACCCATAGTGTCTGAAATTTTCACGCGGTCACCCACCTTAAACGGTCGCATGTAAGTGATCACGACCCCGGCCACAATATTGGCAATGGCTGACGAAGAGCCCAAAGAAACCAACAAGCCGAGGAACACCGAAAGACCTTGAAAGGCCGGAGAACTTGAGCCTGGGATATAAGGAAAACACACCACAAAGGCCATCATGAAAATCAGAACGCGCACCAGCTTGTAAGTCGGGTCTGCCCATTCAGGATAAAACCCATCCACCTTCAATCGACCGAAACGAATCTCATCAAAAATAAATCTTACGGCACGCAGTAGGTAACGGGTTAAAACCGCAATCACTAGAATAAAGAAAAGATTCGGCAAAAGAATCTGAAGTCCATGCCAAACCCAAACCAACGGACGCAATACATAGTCAAAAATCGTTTCCGACCATCCCGAAGTCCACGGCAGGAAGCTGAAAACCACAGGCACGTAGATGTAAAAGGCCATAAAGATAATCGCAACATTGATCGCCCTGATCAAAAAAATGATGACTCGCTTGACCGCCTGATCATTGACGAAGGGAATGTTTTTGAGCAAAGCAGTCTTGATGCTGAACTCCCAAGCACTCACCTTGGCCAGACCTTTTCTGCGCAGGACTCCTAAAAGGCGCAGCAACAGTATCAAAACCGCCGTGGTCAAAAGAATCAGCCCACCAGCCGTGAGCAATTTCATAGGTTCTTTCTTGTCACGCTCATTATTAACCAAGGTTTTAATGGTGCTCAGGGTTTCATGAGCCAATAGAGCCTTTTCTTTTCCCGCCTCAAGAGCATCTTCGCTGCTCACCACCAGCAAAACCGTATCGCCATACCTCACGGCCTGAACTTCGCCCTCATCCACTGTCTTGAACGCCTCTTCTTGAAGTTCTGGCAAAGAAACCAATTCGTTGAGACGTCTTTCCAATAAAGTGGCACGTTCCTGCGGCGTCACAGATCCATAACGTGCTTTGAAATCAAAAACGGTTCGTCCTCGGAGTTGCGCCTCGTGGGCGGAAGTAGAAATGGACAAGAAAAGGGCGACAAAAAGAACAGACAGTATTTTCATGTCTCCGATTATTGTTTAGCCGGAGAAGACTGACAAGACTTTCAAACAGAAGGCCACATTTACAGAAGCAGCATGTCGATACCAAACACTCCCCCACTTTCACGCGACAAAGTCTTTGCCGCAGTGAAGTGAGAAAATGAAACAGGCATCTTATTTTTCTTCGGTGGAGGCTATGACCGATGACAGGATTTTTTTGGCTTGGTTGTAATTGTCCTTCATGGTCCCAGGGTCCTTGAGCTTTCCGAGCATCTCTTCGGGAGCGAAGCTGACTGTTTGGAAGACCTCGAAAGACTTTTTGATCTCATCACCATGGGCTCTGCGTAAGCTCGGTGGAATGAGTTCTAGCAATCGGTCGATTTCCAAGGAAGCTCCACCGCTACCGGCGATTTCACCGAGGACCACGTAAAAGATGTTGGTCATCTCTGCACCCACAGCCCGGAAGTTTCCAGAAGCCAACGCCGTATCTACTTTTTTGTAGCGCTTGTTCACGAGCTCTTTCAAAGTACGACGACGACGTCCCCAACCGAACTCTCTTTGCATCTTGATCAATAAACCGATGACAATGCCGCCGTACAATGCGACCCAAGCTCCAGGATGTGCCCACACCATGGCTTTGCTTGAAGGCTCCCAAGCTTGAATGACATCAGGGAGAACATCTTCACGGATCGTTTTCACCGGAGCCGGTGTCGCATCGCCAGAGATACGTTGCGAAGAACCCACGGGAGCATTTGGATTGGCTCCCACCACCAACTTGGTCGGCTCTGTGTGGCGCGTGTAGTACTTGCGAGTTTGCGGATCAAAGCCGCTAAAGCTCAGAGCTGGAATCGTCACTTCGCCCTCTTGACGAGGGATCAAAAGGACTTCGAACTCTTTATAGCTGCGACCGTTTTTAAAGAACTTAGAGTCTGATTTGGTGTCATACACTTCAATGCCATTGGGCCAGTTGATAGCTGGCAGATCAATCAGCTTGGCATTCCCCGCCCCCTCAAAACGAACTCTCATACTGACAGGTTGGTTCACAGGAATATTGGGTTGTTCAACCCCGGCACTGACTTCGAATTGCCCCACGGCACCTGTGAAATCGGAAGGACGGCCCTCCACAGGCAACGGCTTCACCTTGATTTCAACAGTTTTAGAGCTCTTCGTGAATTCATAAGCTTTACCGAAGTAACCGCCATAACCATTGGTTGGCAAACGAATGCGGGATTTGATTTTATATTCATCAATAACCGCAGTCCCCGGCTTGATCGGAAACAGCGCATGGGAAGCCAAGAGGGCTTTCTTATAAGGAATGCCATTGACGATCTCCTCAGAGAACTGAATCGACGGCACCTCTTCGATGATTTCCTTCCAGAAACCGCGCAGACTTGGGAACTTCAAACGATCTAAAGTTTCCATTTGGCCACGAGTGTATACGTACCAGTTCACCGTGACTTGTTCGCCTTCATACACTTCCGTCTTATCGACTTCGACTTGAATGAAGAAAGCCTCATTGGGATTTGTCGGCAAGCTTCTGAAGGCTGGGTCGGCCATTCCTGAACCACCGCCACCATGTTGATCCGGCAAGCCCGCCCCCTGTTGGAGCAATCTTTGACGTTGTTGAAGCAAGGAATTAAAAATCTCTTCCTCAGCTTGGTCCATGTCATCAAAAGATCCAAAGCCCGGAGGCATTTGTGGCATCCCTGGTTGAGGACGTGTTCTTTGACGAGGTTGAGTCTGGGCACTTCCCTGAGCGCCGACCTTCACCAAGATCGGTTGAGTGCGATAAACTTTGCCATCCACCACAACTTCAAAAGAAGACACACTCAATTGCCCTTGGACCTTCGGACTCAACATATAGTGAAACTCTTTGCGACGTTGAGTCTCAAACTGCATTCCACTGGCACCTTGAACCAATTTTTGAGCGACCGCCGTAGATTGCCAGTTGTTCAGCAAATCAAAGCCATCAATCTCTGGAATACGCGGCTCTTGAATATCAACGGACTCAGTGGAGAGGACCGTGACGACCAGAGTGAAGGTGTCGCCCAAAGCCATTTCATTGCGATCGACTGAAGATTGCACCGTCACGGCGGCCGAAGCACTCACAGCGAAAAACAGAATAAAAAAGGAGAATAAAAAACTACCAATCTTTGTCACGAGGCTGCTCCTTAGTTTCCTTGCGATTAAAGTCAGCACGGATGCGTTGCTCCTGCTGTTTAATCTCTCCGAGAATTTTCTTAACGTCCCCTTCACTCAGCTCTTCGCCTTTGAATGGACGGGGTTTGTACTTTTGAGATTGCTTCATCTCTTTCGGCTTCTCTTCTTTTTGCTCTTTGCCGTCTTGGTCTTTGTCCTGCTCTTTTTTATCCTGGTCTTTTCCATCTTGCGGCTTTTGCTGCTGGTTTTTGTCGCCGTCTTGGGGATCTTTTTGGTCTTGCCCTTCACCACCACCTTGACCCTGCTGCTGCTGAGTCAAAAGTTCGATGTTGTGCTTTGTTTCCTTTGAGGTCGGTACAAGATCCAGAGCCTTTTGATAAAGCTCTAAGGCCTCATCCACTTTTTTAGCTTTTCCTAAAAGCTGAGCGGCATTGTATCTTGCAGCAAAGGCCACGAAGCCGTTTTTTTCCTGGATAGCCAACTCATCGGCCTTCTTGTAGGACTGTAGGGCTTTCTCGGGCTGTTGCATGTATTCAAAAGCGAGTCCCAAGTTTAAATGCAATTCCGGTTGGAAAGGATTGAAGCGTAAACCTTCGATGTATTTCTCAGAAGCCCCTTGAGGATTCTGAGTTTTAAAGAGTTCATTGCCTTCACGGTTCAACTTCAAGGTTTGCGGGTGCAAATCACCTTGATTGCAAGCCGTTAAACCAAGACATAAACATGACAAAATAAAAAGTGATTTCATCAGTGATCTCATCATTGTGGTGGCACCTCATAACGCCCCTTCCAGAAAAGGAAAGAAGAGCGTCTTTCGCCCAAGACCAATTCGATCAAGGCCAAGACAATACCAATGAGTAAGAAAATTTGAAAACGTTCATCATATTGAGTCGCCATGGCGGTTTCAAACTGAGCTTTCTCAAGCTTGTTGATGTCTTCCATCAACTGTCTGATCTGATTTCCACCGAAACTTGCAAAATAGAAGCTGCCCTGGCCCGCTTGAGCCAATGCACGAAGCTCATCGCCCTTCACTGTGGTCAGAATGGTCTGCCCTTGACGGTCTTTCTTATAGCCCTTCAAGAAGCCCATGCCGTCACGTGTGGGGATGGCCCCACCTTTTTCGGTTCCGTAGGCTAATGTGAAAATGCGCACACCTTCGCCAACAAACTTTTTAGCTTCCTCAAGAGCACCCGGCTCATGATCTTCACCGTCCGAGGCAATCAAGATCACTCTGGTGACTTTCACTTGATCGTCGGTGCTGACACCGCCTCGTTCGAAAGCTTGCTTAGACACTTTCAAAGCTTCCTGGAAGTTTGTGCCTTGAGAAGACACCGAGTTCGTCGCTAAAGATTCCAAGAACATTTTAATTGATGCCGGATCATTTGTGAGAGGAGAAACCAGAACCGCCGAGCCTGCAAAGGCCACAATGCCGACTTTATTTCCCGGCATAAGATCAACCAAGCGACTCAACTCCGCCTTCACTTGATCTAAACGCGAAGGCTTCACATCTTCAGCCATCATACTTTCAGACACGTCCACGGCGAAGATGATTTCCACACCTTCACTCTTCACCTCTTGCATGCTTTGACCCATTTGCGGACGGGCCAAGGCAATCACAAAAAAGAAAACCACCGCGACCTGCAAAACCGTTTTGATCGTTCTTTTCTTTTGCGACACGGAACTTGAGAGGAAAGGATAAAGTCTTGAGCCAATGGCTTTTTGCAATTTCTGTTTGCTCATGCGATCAAACAGATAACCCACCACAATGATCAGTGGAATCAGCCAGAGATAATTAAAAGCGGCCATGTTTTCAAAGCGGAACATTATGGCACCCTCCTTAATACAGAACGACCCAGCAGGAGACCCACTAAGTATAAGATGATCGCCATCATCAGATAAGGAGGAAATTTCTCGGTGTAATTTGTGAACTTATTCACATCAATTTTCGTTTTTTCTAAAGCATCAATGTCTTTAAAGACCGCTTGAAGTCCGTCGCCCTTGGACGCGCGATAGAACTTTCCGCCGGTGTCCTTGGCCATGCGACTGAGAAGATCTTCATTCACGGCACTTTCAAAGGGCTGATAAGTTTTAACTCGTTGCCCAAACACATCGCGAGTGTAGATAGGAATTTTCGTTGGGCCATCGCGACCGATACCAATGGAATAGATCTTAATGCCATAACCCTTAGCGATCTCAAGACCTGTCTCGGGATCGATAGTTCCAGAGTTGTTCTCTCCATCCGTCATAAAGATCACAACGCGGCTTTTTGCTTGGGAGTCTTTCAAACGACCAGCGGCATTGGCTAAAGCCACACCGAGAGCCGTTCCGTCTTTGATATTCGCACTGGCTGCTGTGGTGATTTCATTCACGCGCCCTAAAAGCATTTGGTAATCCAAAGTCGGAGGCACCAACGTGAAAGATTCCCCAGCAAAGATCACCAAGCCAATACGGTCTGAGCTTCGACCTTCGATAAATTGCTTGATCGTGGCTTTTGCGGCTTCCAAACGATTCAGCGGCGTCATGTCTTCAATCAACATACTGTCTGAAACGTCGAGACAGATGACGATATCGATCCCTTCCACGTTCTTGCGCACTTTGGTATTCGCCTCTTGAGGCCGAGCCAAAGCCCAGATCGCCATCAATACCGCCAAAGCCTTCAGTAAAGTCGGAAGGTACATCAAGCGAGTGCGACCTGTCGCCGTGATCTCTTTCAAAATCTTCACGGAACTGAATTGCAAAGTCGGAGTCTTTTGACGACGACGCCACAAAGTCCATGCGATCACCAAAATCAGAGGAATAATCAGCCACCAAGCCCATAAAGAATGATAGGTCATGAGAACCTCTCCATTCCTTCAACCAATTTGCGAGCTCTTTTGGAGAGATTGATCGCATCGTTGGTTTTTGAGTGGCTCTTGGCCTGCTTTGCTTTATAGAACTCTTTCATGAGCTTTTGCAGTTCATCTCCGAACTCAAAATAAAACTTAGGATGATATTTTCTTAGGTCTTTTGCCACGAGTCGCGGACTCCACTCCAGAGCCGGAATCTTGTATTTGCGAGTCACATAGAGCAACAGCATGTGATGCAGCTCAACGATGCACTCGTGAACGTCTTTTTCTTCAGCTTCACCGCCAAAGAACACCTGGTTATTGCGCTGCAATTGACGAAGGCTTGCGTAAAACTCAGAAATCGGAGATTGAGCCGAATCATGCTGCTTAAGTCCTTCGACAATGCGACGTCTCTGCAACACACGATAGATCTTACTGCCAATCAGAGCCACCAGCAAACCGATCACCGCCGCGAGAATCACCCAATACAAAGTGGGAATTCCGATGTGCATAGGACCGAGGGGGCCAAAAGGTTCAGGTTTTTGAGGCTGCTCCCCGTTCTGAGTCGGTTGAGGTGGTTCAATAACTGTTTCAACCGGGAACTCAATACGACCCAAATTCAAAGTCTGGACACCGTCTGATAACTGCAGATCATCAAGCCGGATTCGTCCCGCAGTGTAGCCCACCACTTTGATATCCGCCGACGTTGCCGAGCGGAATTCAAAGCTTCTCAGCTTGATCAGATATTTGAGTTCAGGTTTTAAAACAAAATGAAGATCTTCCTGCTTGAGATCACGGGGGAATTCGCCCTCGCAAGCCAATAAGAATTCGCGACCGACGGTGAGTTCATTTTCCTTCAGCCCATCAACATTTGGAATTTCAAGCTTACACTGAATCGCCGTCATTACTTTCTCTTCTTAAAGAACGCCACCAACGGATTGACATAGTCATCGCTGGATTTCACATCCACCCTCTCGACTTGAGAGAGACGCAGTTGACGGTCCCGCTGGTCCTTGCGTTTTAATACTGCTTTTTGGTATTCCTCGCGGAATCCTTTCGAAGATGTATCCACCGTGAGAATTTCTCCGGTCTCGGCATCTTGCACTTCAATCACGCCCATATCGGGCAAGTTGTACTCGGCCGCGTCGTTCACAACGCAAGCCACCACATCATGCTTACGCCCCAAAAGACGCAAAGACTGGTCAAAGTTCTCATCCATAAAATCACTGAAGATAAAAATCGTCGCTCGCTTTTTCAAGACCCCTTGCAGATAGCTGAAAGACGCTGACAAACGAGTCTCGTGACTTTTTGGTTTGAAATAAAAAAGATCTCGCAGCAAGCGGTGAACGTGGCCACGGCCTTTTTTCGGTGGCACATAGTGCTCCACCTGATCGCTGAAAAGCATCAGACCAATTTGGTCGTTGTTCTTTACAGCAGAAAAAGCCAAAAGAGCGGCCATATGGGTCATGACTTCACCCTTAAAATACGGTCCGGTACCAAAATCTGAAGAGCCGCTGACATCCACTGCGAGGATCAACGTCAGTTCACGCTCTTCTTCAAATGTTTTAATGAAGGTCTTCCCTGTGCGCGCCGTCAAAGGCCATGAGATGCTGCGCACATCATCGCCCGGCACGTACTCCCTGAAATCTGCGAAAGTCATACCTTGGCCTTTGAATGCCGTGTGGTATTCGCCCGCAAAGAGATTGTTCACAAGTTTCCTTGTGCTGATCTCTAGGAGCTTAACTTTTTTTAGGACCTCAGGAGGCAAACTCACTATGGCACCTCAATCGAGTTCAGAATTTCTTTGATCACGTCGTCAGACTTGATGTTTTCTGCCTCGGCTTCGTAAGTCAGAATCAAACGATGTCTCAACACGTGATAAGCAATAGCTTTGACATCTTCAGCCGTCACATAGCCACGACCGCGCAAGAACGCGTGGGCCTTAGCGGCGCGGAACAAACTGATCGTGGCACGTGGCGAGCCACCCACATTGATCAAGTTCGCAATACGACCCAAGCCGTATTCTGTCGGGTTGCGAGTCGCCATGACAAGCTCAACCACATAGTTTTTAATTTTATTATCCACGTAAATCTGATCCACGCGAGATGAAGCGCGCAGAAGATCCTCTTTAGAAATCACCGGATTCACCACAGGTTTTTCATTCATCCCCATGCGGTTCAAGATCTCAAGTTCATCCCCTTTTGTTGGGTACACAACATTGATCTTGAACATGAAACGGTCCATCTGAGCTTCTGGAAGAGGATAAGTTCCCTCTTGCTCCAAGGGATTTTGCGTTGCAAGAACCAGGAATGGACTGGCCAGCTTGTATGACACATCACCGATAGTGACCTGTTTTTCGGCCATGGCCTCAAGAAGAGCCGACTGCACCTTAGCAGGAGCCCGATTGATTTCGTCCGCCAGAACGATATTCGTGAAGATCGGTCCTTTACGCGGAGCGAACTCCCCTGATTTCGGATTGAAAATCATGGTTCCGATCAAGTCCGTCGGCAAGAGATCCGGCGTGAATTGAATACGTTGAAAATCCAAAGAAATGGATTGAGAGACCGACGCAATGGTCAACGTCTTAGCCAAGCCAGGCACGCCTTCGAGAAGGATATGACCACCCGTGAGGAGCCCCATCATAATGCCTTCGACCATCTCTTTTTGGCCGACAACAACTTTGTTAATTTCTGCCATCATCTTATCAACGAATTGGCTTTCTTGCTTAATCGCGGCATTAAGGGCCATGATATCGATTTCGCTCACGAACAAACCTCCTGAAGTCATACAGAATGAACCTTATTATTTCACAATTTTACGATAGTTTACGCAAGTTTAGACTGACCCGCGGTCTTGCCGCATGACAGGAAACTGGACTCGCTTCAACACTTGCCACAGTTCCAATAAAATGGGACAAAATTTATATGATAACTAACAGTACAAAAGTCTGGATATTTATTGTTTCAAGTTCATTAGCACTTCTTATCATCGGCTATCAATTGGGCGAGAGATTGGGATTGTTGATTGGCTTCTCTTTTGCCATCTTGCTGAACTTTTTGGTGTTCTCTTATGGAGAGAACCGCGTGTTGGCAAAGCTCGATGCGCGTTTGTTAAAAGGCCAGGATGCTTGGGGCCTGATCGATATCGTGGCTCGTTTATCTGAAAAATTGGATATGCCGGCTCCAGCGATTTATATCACTCCGCACGCTTCTGTCTCTGCACTCTGTGTGGGGCATTCTTGGAAAAAAAGCTCTCTGTGCTTTACCACAGGTCTTGCGCAAAAGTTCAGTCCTCAAGAAATTGAAGCTGTCGTAGCCCATCAGCTGTGTCACATCCGTCGTTTGGATTCTTTCGCTTTTGGCGTAACCAGCACCCTGGCCAATTCTGTAGTGGGTATCGGGCAATTCTTAGATTCTTTCTTGCCAAAACCAATGAAGGTCTTCATGGCTTTGCTCTCCCCTGCGGGATGGCTGATCATTAAGTCCGTGGTGGGTCAGAAGACGTTCTTTGAAAATGATTTGATGGCCTCTGAATTGATTGAGGATCGTCGCTTGCTTGGTGAAGTATTGTGGCGCCTCGAAGGCCTGGCAGAGACTCAGCCTTTAGCAATCCCCCCTTGCACCAGTCATTTATTTATTGTGAATCCAGAAGGTTTTGAGCAAAAGAATTTATTTTTAAGATCTCATCCAACGATTGAAGTCCGCCTTCAAAAGTTGATGGGTTATTATCCGATCTAGGAGACTCTTATGGCTGAAAAAATGGAAGCTTCTCTATCAGTTCTTATTATGTCTATCGCTTCTTCGGCGATCATGGCCATGGGCCTGGCGCCTCACCCCCAGTCGGGAGAAGTGAGCAAGGATAAGAATATGGCTCGTTTTAATATCGACCTTTTGTTGGTTTTGCAGGACAAAACGAAGGGCAATCTGACTAAAGATGAGGCCCAGTTCCTTGACAACTTGATCAATGATTTACAGCTTAAGTTCGTATCTGTTTAAATAGATAGATAGTCCAAAGTAGTAGGAGACCTTAATGAAAAAAATCATTTTTCTGTTTCTAGCTGTAGCACTTTCTGTAAACGCACAAACAACCATGCCTCTGCCAAAAGATCCGCCGAAAATGAAACTCAGCGATCCTTTGCCAGCGAATCTCTTTGTCGAACTCGCTAAAGCTGTAAATCCTGCTGTCGTGAATATTTCTACTTCAGCTCTCCCCCGCAACAATCCTCGTATGCGCGATCCAATGCTGGATATGCTTGAACAACTTTATGGTTTCCGCATGCAACAGCCTCAACAGCAGCAACAACAACGCCCTCAACAAGTGGGTTTGGGAACGGGATTTATCATTCGTGAAGATGGTTTGATCATCACGAACAATCACGTGATCTCTGGGGCTGATACGATCAACGTGCAATTGAGTGAAAAATCCAGCGAAGTCTATGAAGCCACACTTATCGGAAACGATGAGCGCACGGACATCGCATTGATCAAGATTCAACCTAAAGGCAAATTGCCTGTGGCTGTTCTTGGAAGCTCTGGCTCCCTTGAAGTGGGAGAATGGGTTGCGGCCTTCGGGAATCCTTTCGGCCATGGTCACTCTATGACAAAAGGAATCATCTCCTCTAAAGGACGTGATATTACTGAGATCAACAAAATTCCTCTTTTACAAACAGATGCCAGCATCAACCCAGGAAACTCGGGTGGACCTCTTGTGAATAGCAAAGGTCAAGTGATCGGCGTGAACTCGGCGATTGATGCTCGCGCTCAGGGAATCGGCTTTGCGATTCCTATTGATGAAGTGAAAGCCATCTTGCCACAGCTTGAATTGAAGGGCCGAATTGCGAGAGGCTATATTGGCGCTCACTTAGGAGATCTGGATCCTCAAGCGGCAGAGTATCTTGGCATGGGCGATGTGCGCGGTGCTGTGATCACGAACATGGATCCTAAAGGACCGGCCTTCAAGGCGGGTATCAAAGTTTATGACGTGGTGACTGAATTCAACGGACGCACGATCAAGAGTTCATTGGACCTGATGGACGCCGTGAGCGACTCCCCGATTGGAAAATCGGTGAAGGCTCAGGTCTTGCGCAATCAAAAAACTGTGAGCCTGAATGTCGTGGTCACAGAGCGACCAGAAGACACGAAGAAGCGCCCTCAACAATCTAAAAAGTACGATGGCCAAAAAGCTCCGTTCAATTTGGGTTTCACTTTGATGGATGCCAATGATGATTTGCGCACCGAGTGGGGTCTTCCTCAGACGGTGAAGCAACCTGTGGTGATCGGGACTGATCGCATGAGCCCGGCGAGCCTCTCTGGCTTGCGCGTGGGCGATGTGATTCTTGATGTGAATAAGAAGAATGTCGAGAAAGTGAAAGACGTTTTGACGTCTCTGAAGCAAGGCACGAACACTCTTCGCATTGCTCGCAATTCACGAATTCAGATCATCACTTTGGCTTCGAAAAATTAGTTTTAAATGAAATGAATCTCGAGAAAAGCCTGCAACCCTGCAGGCTTTTCTTATTTGTTAAGACCATACTTCATATAGATCTTATCCGTGGTCCCGTCTTTTTTCATGTCATTGAGTATTTGATTAAATTGAGTGATGAACTGATCGGAAGTTTTCTTGTGGAAGGCGGCGTAATAAGGCACGTCTTGAACGCGAGAGACCTTCTTCAGTTTGACAGCGTATTTGTCTTCAAGAGATTTGATTTGGTGTTTGGTCCCTATAAAAAGATCGACCCTTCTCGCTTTGATCTTTTTGATGTTCTGAGCCTGATCTTTGACCTTTTCAACCTTGAAGCCCTTGTTCTCCATAAGGACGGCTTCAAGACTGTCTGTCACGGCTCCGATTTTATACTTTCTGAGTGTCTCAACATCTTTCGTTTCTGGAATGTCGTCCCTTGATTCTAAGGCGACGACAATAAAATCAGCGCTGGCCAATGGCCCCACCCATTTGTATTTGTCTTCTCGCTCAGGGATTCGGGCTATGGCATAAAAAAAATGGTTTTCGCGGGTCTCGGTCACGCTCAAGCAACGTTGCCTTGGCCAGAGGTAGTACTCTGCGATCATCTCCGCTCGCTGAAGCATTTCTTTGATGATGTCGGTGGAGGCTCCGGTGACATTCGTGTCTTCTTGGTAACTATAGGGCAGCAATTCCGTGGTCAGAGCTTTCCATTTAGGATGTGCCAATGCCGGAGTGCTCAGAAGTAAAACTGTCAAAAAGCGGAACCACTTTGCCATAATTACAAATAAGTTTACCAAGTATGGGGGTAATTAATATCACCCGACCGGCTAGATGCAAATGAAGACTAAACAATGTTGAATGTTTAAGATTCGCGACTCTTAATGAGACAATTCGGGAATTTTTCGTAAAATGCCGGACCAAGGTCTTTAGTTTTTTAAACACGTCGCCGTTAAGTACTATGGACCATTGTATGGTTCCAACATGTGTGCAGCAAAGGTAAGCAGCAAGAAAGGTACTCAATATGAAAGTCACCGAGGTCAAAGTGTTCCCCGTCAATGAGGACAGGCTCAAGGCTTATGTGTCCATCACACTCGACGGCTGTTTTGTGGTGCGCGATCTGAAAGTGATTCAGGGCACCAGCGGCTTGTTCGTTGCAATGCCCAGTAAAAAACGCAAAGATGGGCAGTTCCGCGACATCGCCCACCCTCTGAATCAAGAGACTCGAGCTATGATCGAAGATCTGATCTTTGAGGCTTATGAAAATGAATTAAAATCCATGGGTGAAACCCTTGTTAATCTCAAACGCCAGAAGGCTCCAACGAGCAATTACGGCGAAGATTATTAGGGGGAGTTCCCTGCTCACCACCGGGGCGTCTTTCTGAAAAGGAAGGCGTCAGTGATGTGGCTTTCTTTCCCATGGAAACTTTTAAACCCGTTGATTTAACCATCAACGGGTTTATTTTTTAGGCAAACCCCACCCTTCCCTCTGGAATTCACCGTTGCGCTTGGCGTCGAACATTGCATTTGGTGGGTAAAATCCGTAGTTTGGGCCTTCAGTGATTCATCTTGTTGGGGTGTCGACAAGTTGGTAAGTCTACAGATTTTGATTCTGTCATTCGCAGGTTCGAGTCCTGCCACCCCATCCATTTTCAAACCCGCCGCGAGCGGGTTTTTGTGTTTCTGGGCCTCGACTTCTTAAATATAAATCAAATCGTTAGAGTTTCTGAATTTGCGCTTTGGCTTGAACGGCCTAAGATCTAAGTTACGACCCTAAGGTAAAAATATTTTTACTAGTGACAGCAAGCTATCCGGTAATTATTTTAAACGAATTACAGGATAGCTATGGCTTCAAATCTTGACCCAAAAGTAGAGCAAATCACTAAGACGCTGAAAGAAGCTTTTGCTCCTTCACGTCTTTTTCTTTTTGGTTCAAGAGCAAATGGCACTCACCGCGCCGATAGTGACTATGATTTTGTTATGGTTGTACCTGATCTTAAAAACCGTCACTCGGCCGAGGTTAAAGCTCGATCCCTAATCTTAAATCAACACGCCGTTTCGGCCGACATCTTTATTTACAGTGATAAAGACTTTAACAGTTGGAAGGACGAACTAAGCTCCATTCCAGAAACCGCCCTCAATACTGGCAAAGAGCTAGATCTTGGCTAAGAAAATCGTTAAGCAGTAGCTCAACCATTCAGTTCGAGATCTTAAGTTAGCTCACGGAATTATCGCCATGAGCAATGAACATCGCTACGCCGCCGCATTCCACGCCCAACAAAGTGCTGAAAAGGCTGCGAAGGCTTTTCTTGTCCATCATGATTTGCGCCCGCCCCGAACTCATGATCTGGAAGAGCTTTCTTTGCTCATTAAAGACATCGACCCCAAACTCGCCTTAAAACTAAAGAAACTAAAGAACCTCACGCGCATTGCGGCCATCTACCGCTATCCGGACGCGGAACGTAAGTCAGTATCCGTCGCAACCATCAAAACCGCCATAAAAGGTGCCAGGGCGTTTTATAACGTTGTTGCTGGCCATATCATTGGCAAAACTGCCCTAAGCAAACGCCTCATCCCCTGATTACAGTCAAAATCGGCAGAAAATGCGTGAAAGCCGCTACAGCAGTGCGGCTCAATTTAAGTCGCTGAATACTCCGCCGTGCCACTTATCCTCGAAGAAATGCCTTACTTTTGCCTTTTCCTATTGATCGGGCCGATCTTCCTAATTGCATTAACGATTTTATCTATGTGGGGTAGGTCTGTCCCGCCGGATACCGGAATAACGATTTCTCTATCTGTTACCAGATTTGAAAGATCGCCGACTTCGGGGCCCCTCCCGTCTGAAATCAAACAGACGCTGTAACCACAAAAAAACATCATTACGCAATTGCGATTACCAAAACGAGTTTTAACTGGGCTTGAGTGACTCTCGCCTAAGACAGAGTTGAGCATTAAAACAAGGCCCGCATTTTGCCCATCAAACATTCCATCGGCGTGCGCTTTTGCGTAAAAAGAAAATCTAGGACCCAACAGTGACTTTCCAAGAGTTTTACTAGCATACACTTCACATCTAATAAATAAGCTGATGATAAAGCTTCTTAAGTCACCTAATGCCTTAGCGTCATGAATTTCTACTCCGATGTTACCGGTTTCAGGAGCGGGCCTCATCTCGCGGATAACATATAACCTGTCTTTGAAGAAACGAGCTCCATTAGCATCGTCATCTCGAAACCGATTTTCACAGTTTTCACACCACAGCTCACAAACTAAATCGTCCTGTTCCCGCTTAGCTTTTGGTTGATCCTTCGCCTTTAGATCTAACGAAGCAAAATTACCGCCCTCTTTGGTTAGTTTCATCGCCCATCGGGGTATCACATGACTACCCGACTTAAGCTTTTCTACGGATTGAAGACAAATGGGACAATCAATCATCAGACTCAAATTCCTCAGTTAAATCTCACCAATACCGCGAGCGGGTTTTTGTGTTTCTGGGGTTCTACGGTTCTCCAGCTTAGCTGAGTCATGGTAATCAGTTCGAATCTCGGCAGTAGTGGTACCAATTTGACTGGATGAGATTTGCTTGAACATACTCATGATCAGGCTGAAGAGCTCTGCCATCAAAATTGTATCGGAGGCCACAAAGCTCCACTTCAAACTCAATAAAGCTAGGCTCTCGGCAGGATTCGATCTGCGCACATTTAAAAATTCTTTGAATGTTCAATCGACTAAGAAACGCTACGATCTTCTCAAAGACTTCCTTATCGAGCCCTTCGCGCGCAAGAACCTCTTCCGCGCTATTTAAATACTCTCTTTCAACTCCGTTTATGATGCTTTCAAACTTTTGATCACGCTTCCGCCACCCATTGATATTCTCGATTTCGCCATTTTTTACAGAGAGGGACTTCAAATGAGGTAGCGAATAAGCAAAACTCTTCATTTCTTCAAACTGGAATCTGTGATCTTCAAAACTTGATAGTAATGGATCTTTCTTTATGAAAAGAAAAAAGACGACAAGCCCCATGACGGCGAAAAATCCAATTAAAAATAGACGCGATCTAACTTTTTTTCGAATCAACATTATTTTATTGAACGGCGTCAGCCCGCCTTTGTCCAGAAAACAAATCTTTTCGATGAACCGGGCCATCAGATTCGAACTGGCTTAAAACGACGACCCTTGGGTTTTGATGACCCAAGGAGAAGCAAGAATTGCCCCACTGAAGCCAAAGGCTCGTGGTCAGGATTACGCATAAAAAAACCAGCGATATTGAAGCCGCTGGCTAATCAACAAATTCTTAAAGTTGATTCAACTAAGAAAAAAGTGGTTTTGTTCGGACTATTTATCTGATTTATAAAAAAGATTAGTAACAGGCAAATTGCTCGGGATCGCCCGATAGAAAAATTAGCTCACCTTTGGTGCATCCCACATAGTTCCTCGCCTGGTCATTAGTGTAGCACCGTCGTTCATAGGCAGCCGAACCCAATGATACGCATGCAGCGTTAAGTCCCGCACAATCTGCGTGAAATTGACAAGACTGTAAAGTACCTAAATCAATCTTCGCGTAAGCAGTCCCTCTTCCAGTGTCGGTGATGCTATTGTTCTTGGCGCATGACACAAGTACGAGAAGCCCTAAAATCAAAGTTTTGATACCGAAATTCATGACTTTAATTATTTCATGTTACGTTGACTCAATCCAGAACCAAATCCCAAAAAGCTAACGACAGCATGGTTTCGCGCTGACTTAAGATAGAGTTGCCTGACAATGATCATCAAAGCCCACTATAGAGATTGTGACAGCTCTTGGGCAACACAGCGTCGAAAACCATGTCTTGGGTTAAAAACCCCAGCACTTGTTATTTGGACTGGCTGAACTAAAGAGTCGCTTCTAGTAGCAAAAGCTTTCTGTGTTCAGCCATATTTTCAGCGGCTCAACGAGCACCCGGCAGCTTAAAATGATTGGTTTTAGAGCTCGCCCCATATGTTATTCAGCCATCCAAGGGATGAGAGATCTTTAGTAATGAGTCGAACGCTTTGATGACAGGTATACGGACACCCTGTCACCTTAAGAGATTCTAGATTGGCGTTTTCTACAAAATAATCAGGCAAATAAGCAAGTGCTAAACCCGTACGAACCAAGTTTTCCATGAGCTTCAATCCGCAAACTTTATATCTAATTTTCCGGGGAAACTTATCATCTCTCCAGCCATCTATGGAATCTGATTTGGCGATTTTCCCAAGAACTGCCGTATCTGGCGAAGCGAACGGATGAGCAAGCAGTTCTTCGATAGGGATGGCCTTTTGTGGTCCATATTTTTTATATAGAGGATGGAACTTTGAAGCTGTGGTTTTAAATTCTACCTTCGAAATGAGCTTCGACGTCAACCCTTTAGGAGCCTCTGACGTGATAAGAGCAAAATGAGCTTCGCCGTTTCTTACTTGTTCAATGGCTTTCTCATCGGATCTGATTGAGAAATGAGTTTTTGCCTGGGGGTAAAGTTTAGATATTTTTTGAACGATCTCGATTCCAAAATAGCTCTGTAGAATTTCTTCCGAAGAAATAAAAATATTGAGACTTCCCTTCTCCTTGCCGCGCAATTCGAGCTTCACATCTTCTTCCAATTGAAGGATTTGGGTGGCCCTATTCTTTAATAAGACACCCTCCGGCGTCAGCTTGATGCCTCTGCCCGTTCTAAAAAATAAAGGTGTTTGAAGCTCATCTTCAAGCCTAGAGATGGCTTTACTGAGTGAGCCCGCAGAAACATGAATGGCTTCCGCAGCCCGATTTACGTTTTCAATCTGGGCAACAGCGAGAAAATAGCGAAGTTCGAATATTTCCATAATCGAAATATATATTTCGATATCGTTTCTTTTTCAAGCATCAATTGTCTTATATAAGATACCCAACTTAAAGGAACGCTTATGAGCTTAAACTTGATGTTGGACCACCACTTTTAAAACCGGTAAACCGCTTTCGGATCGAGAAGCATAAAAAAATAATGTAAATACGAATTAAGTAAATTTAAGGAGATAAAAAATGAGCAAGACAATCTTATCGCTTTTGTTGACGACACTATTTGTGGTCGATTTTGCTGAAGCCCGAAGTTGCCAAGATGAGCCAGCGAGATGCCCCATTCTACGATGGAGTTGCGCCCAGCGGACCTGGCCGGATGCACAAAATTTTGTGTATCTATCGGCAACGACTACGTACTCCCTTTTCACTGGAGACTCTCTCATCGTGAAGGAGCATTTTTGCTCGGGTAAGCCGCTATATTGTCGAGAACAAACAAGTGAGGGTCGATGGACTCTTTACCCTGCAACACCGCAGGGATACCTTCAAAACCAACAAAGCGGCCAAAAAGTGGTCGTAAATTGCAGCGAGCACAATCGGTAAAGGACCTACAAAATGAAGACAGCTCTCAGTTTTTTACTATTCATTACTTTTCTTGGGCCACTATTTTCAAAAGCTGCATGTGACCCCTGCATTTGCGGTCTCGGCGGAGGAAAGCCGCCTCCCGTTGAATGTATGAACCGTCCACAGCCAATCATTTTCTCTTGTCAGTCCGAGGATGATCTATTTTCTTTAACTCGCTTCCATGGGACGCTGCATGCAAACCTCATTTCCAAAACAGCTTTAACATCATTCATTGGAAGAGCTGCCGTAACGGAAATTCCTACAAGCTCCACAGATACAGCTCACTTTATCTCTGAAGATAATGATGTTGATGTGCAAGTAAACTTTAACAATTTGGCCGAAAATAGTATTGGTTCTGTTCTGATTAGAGAATTTGATTTTCTAAATAATAAAACAATCATTTGTAAAGCATCGCGACCCCATTAATTTGCAGTTCGCTTTACAAATAGATTACAGACAGGCTTTGGATATTGGGTTTTGGTACAAATATAGGGTTCGAACAATTTGGCACAGCCCCATCCATTTAAACCCGCCGCAAGCGGGTTTTTGGGTTTCTGGAGATCACTTTTTAAGATTCAAGCATTTGATTTTACATACCTTTTGCTCATTTCCGCCACTTTTTATGTGGCGGAAATATGAATGCAAAAAAAAATATTTGAACCTTTTCCTCCCGTCTGTGTTTATCTTTTCACGATGTTAAAATCAGACGAAGAGATTCTAAAAAGTTGGAAAGAAGATCCCCACGAAGGTTTTCGTCTTCTTTACGATCGCTATGCAGGATCGTTACTTCGCTTCGTTTATCGATTTACGGGCAATCAAGAACAGGCAGAAGAAATCTTGCAAGATATCTTCACTGAAGTACTGAAAGCACAGTTTGAATCTGCTGATTTCAATATTAAAGCGTGGCTTTTTACCATCGCGAAAAACAAGAGTCTTAATTTCGAGCGCAAAAAAAGGCGCGAGGTCCCATCGGACAAATGGATTCAAGATGCCGTCGACCCTCACTCAACTGAAGAGCAGATTGCCACCAATCAAATTTTTGAACGTATTCATAATTTTCACTCCCAACTTCCAAAGGACCTTGCAAGAACGTGGGATCTAAGAAAACAAGGACTCGACTATAAAGAAATCGCCTCCGAGCTAGACATCCCCATCGGAACCGTCAAGTCTCGCTTCAGTCGTATTGCTGATTTTTTCAAAAAGGAGTTTAAAATTGAAAGACCGGAATAAGAACTCTTTAGTAGAATTTTACTTTGGCACGTTGGAAGATTCTCAGCGTCTCCAAATAGAAAAGGACCTTCTGCTAGATCCTGAAATGCTTTTGGACTATCTCGACATTAAACGCGAAATTGAGAATGCCGCCTTGATTCCCCAACAACCATCACCATTTCTTTGGAGACGTTTGCAGCCACTTGTAAAAAAGAAGTCATTTTACCTCACGGTTGCTGCGGGTCTCATCGCAGCGAGCTTAGCTTGTTTTTATTTGATTCATACTTCGAAGGTCGAGGAGAATTCATTGATTAACGACAGTGGAATTTTATTTGATTCCGGCGCCGAACATTCTTTCACCTCAGATGTTCTATAGAAAACGGAGGCATCATGAAAAAAATAGTCTTAACACTATCTCTACTCACCTTCACAGCTTCAAGCTTTGCAGCGCAATTCGAAGGGTCGATTCCGGAATGGAAAAGCGAAAAAGAATCTTTTAAGAAACCTGAAGAGAGCTTTAAAAAGGCATTACAGATTTTAAAAGAGAAATACGCCGACAAAAATGTGACCGAAGAGGATCTTTATAGAGCTGCCGCCGAGGGAATGTTGGCCGCTCTTAATTCCGGCAAAGAAAACTGGAACACGCTTTTGACACCAAGAAATATTCAAAACACCAATATTGACATCTCAGGACAGCTTGTCGGTATTGGCGCAACCCTGGATTTCGATGCCAACACAAAAAACGCACGCGTCCGCGGAACCATCGTGGGATCTGCCGCTGAAAAAGTGGGACTGCGTAAGTACGATCAAATACTCAGTGTGAATGGAAAACGCCACAAAGACTTGCCAAGTATGGTCATGGATATTCGAGGCAAAGCTGGCGAATCCGTAAAATTAAAAATTCTTCGGGAAGATCGTATTATCGATTTAAAAATCACTCGTGCTGAAGTCAAAATTCCTTTTGTTACTGCTGCAAATATTGATTCCCAAACTGGATATTTACAAATTTCTGGTTTCTCAAAAGAGTCGGTGCCCGATTTAAAAACCCAGCTCGACACCTTCAAAGATAAGAAGTTGACGAAGCTCATTATTGACTTACGCTCAAATCCCGGAGGAGTTTTTGCGACAGCCCTCGAAGTTGCAGAGATGTTTCTTAATAAAAATGACGTTATTGCCAAAGCCAAGACCCGAGATGGCAGTATCAAGGAGTATAAAGCAAACGGCAATGCCTGGAGTCCCTCAACCCAACTCATAGTCTTAACGGATGTAGAAACCTCGTCAGGTGCTGAAGTCTTAGCCGCGAGCTTAAAGGAAAATAGAAAAGCTATTTTAATGGGTGATAAGACTGCCGGGAAATGGACTGTAGAGTCTTTGGAGCGCCTACCAAATGACTATTACATAAAATACTCTGTAATGTCCCTACTATCTCCTTCTGACAGATCTTATGAGGGTGTTGGTCTGAAGCCCGATTTCGAGATTAACAAACCCGCTGAGAATGATTTCATCGGATTTGATCTCGCTAAAGACATTAAGAAAAGAATGGAAATAGACCCTGCACTTAGGGCAGCGGTAGAATTTCCTGTGCGCTGATGAGCGCCGAACCATATATCCGCCATCTTTAATGGTGGCGGATATATTTGTGCATTGGTTCTATTGCCAACCCTCTTTCTCAAAGCTCATTCTGCATTCATCTGAATCAATATATTTAACAGAATCGCTTGCGAGGTCGTTTTTACCCCAGAGGCTTCACCGCATCATAAACCTGCTCAGAGATATTTTCTCCTGCAAGCCTTTCTATGATCCATAGGGCCAGCCTGTCGCCACTAAGACAGCGAGCACCAGTTGCTATATTGCCATCGCTGACGAAAGGTTTTTCAACCACATTTACATCGAACTTTTTAAGAGCCTCAAAAGCCGTAGGATAAGTCGTCGCACTTTTATTCTTTAGGAGACCTAGGGCCGCCAAAATAAGGGCTCCAGAATCAATAGCAGCAATAATTTGTCTAGATGGATCTAATTCGAACTTTTTTAGAAAGATTTCATCAGTCACCAGCTTGCGTGTTTCATATCCACTACAAAAGAGTAAAGCATCACATTCAACAGCAAAGCCATAGGGCTTGGTCGGCTTTAAGCTCAGGCCTGCAGCTGACCTCACCTCTGGAGAGTCGCACAAAATCTCTACGTTCCAATTCTCTACAAGATTCAGAAGACGCACTCTGTTGAGCAAATCCCAGGGCAAATAGAAATCTAAATCCGTAAATTGATCGAAAACGATAATGCCAATATTCATGCTATGCACATATCAGTACAAAATTCCTTGGTCATCAAATGAATGCTAATAGAGCCTAAAGTGTTTCGCAGGGGGCGGCCCCCTCGTCATTTGAGATGGGTGATACAATATTGTAACGGTTTGTATCAAACTCCGTTCTCTAAACCACTCTCTTGACGTTATAGTTCATGCATAAGGTCTATTTGTAACAAGACGTTACAAATGTTTGCTTCAGGATGGATCTCGTAATATATGGCTTTAATGATTTATAAATATGAAAGCGCGAAAGTCTTTTTGCAGCAGCACTTTGAAGAAAAAGTGCGCCGCAATCCACGATATTCATTACGGTCCTATTCTAAATATCTCGGTGTGAGTGCTGCTGAGCTTTCTCAGGTCTTTCGAGGCAAGCGCAATCTTAGTTTTTCTTCAGCCAAAAAAGTTATTCAATCAATGGGCCTTAATAGCGATGAGTCCAAACATTTTCTGTGGGGCCTTCAGGTTGATAAAGGAAAGTCTCAAGGCTTTGAATTTGACCCCATCGAAAATAAACCTAAACAGGAAATTCCAATGGCTGTCTTTTCAAATATTTGCGAGTGGTATCACTTCGCAATCATTTGCTTGCTTGATACGAGGAATTTTGTTTGGAAATCGAGCTACATCTCTAAACGGTTGGGAATATCGGTTAGTGAGGCCGGGCTCGCCATGCAAGATCTTCAGAAGGTTGGTTTGGTGAGCGTTGAAAAGGGCGGTGCGAAAGCTAAAAAAGCAGTCGCACAAATTTCAAGCCCCCTTCCTTCAGACGCCATAAGAAAATATCACCAGCAAATGTTGATGAAGGCTCTAGATTCACTGTCTTATACACCCATCGACAAAAGAGAATTTCAAAGCATGGGAATCGCCTTGGAAGACTCTGATCTTAAAAAAGTAAAAAGAGAAATAGATGAATTTACAGATCGTTTGATTTCTAAATATCACAAAAAATCTGCAAATCACGTTTATCAGATTCAAGTTTGTACCTTTCCACTCACTCAAGGAGTCGAAAAATGAAGTTTTTGTTCTTAGCTCTTCTCTTCACTTCCTATATAGCTGCAGCCAGTCCAACCAAGGTTGGCAATGGAGATGATGGTGCTGATCTCGAGAACCTTCAGTTGGTTAAATCTGGCATTCTTCTTTCTACCCGAGACAAAGCGGTGCTAAAGGTTAAAGACTTGAACCTTAAAAGTGTCACAGGACTGGGTTATTTAGAAGGTGAGCTTAAAAACGCCGAGATCTATCTTTCTTCAAATAATGTTCAAAACCCAAAAGAATTTGATAGAGGTTTAGAGGTCTCTAAAGATGGTAAAGATGTCTACGCCAGAACGATGGCTCGTCCGCACTCCCCCGTTCGATTTTTTCCATCAGCTCTGATGCTAAGCGAAGAGCAACTTATCAGGCTTCATATTCACGAGGCTTTGCACCGAGCTTTGCCAGAAAATATTCGCGAAAATGAGTCGATTGTTTCTGAAGTCACCTTGGCCATCATGGCGCCAAACGCCAGCCGGGATAGTGTTGAGTATACTGTAAAAAAATATCGTGATTACACTGTAGTAAAGTCTTTACCTCCAGAGTCTTTACTTCCAACCCCTCCCCCACAACCACAGCCAGTTGTGGAAACTGTGATGCCCTATAAGGGAATGTCAAAGCCCTCAGCAATTCGTTTAATATATAGAACAGTAGAGCCAAGTGATAATTACGGCATCCGCTTTAATGAAATTCTAACTCTAGATGGCACTTACTTTTTAAATAAAGATGACGGCCTAGGTTTTTTTGCCTCATTCAGCTATCTAAAAGGAGAGCCTGGAATTTACGAAGAGCCACCCTCACAGCTCGGTCCTTTAGGACTAGGGGTTGAATATGCACTGCCAGTAAAAAAGAATTTTAAAGTATCAACCGCAGTGAAGCAGTTCTTTTACCTTAAAAATGAAGACCCGGCGAAATTCGACAGCCGAATGAGAGATGTTACGAGCTTAGAGGTCTCTTTGCGTAGAGAGGTCGATAATTATTTTCTGGATGGTGGTGTTCGTCTTCTGCTCAAGTCTAAAATCTTAAACTTACCCAATACTAGTAGCGGACAAGAATACTCTCCAATTACATTTTATCATGTTTCCGCTGGAAGAAAGTTTGGGCCTATCTTGGCACAACTTAAATTCGAATACGTAAATTCCAACGGAAAAAGTTTGCGGGAGATACCAAGCGGGGCCTATAACACTCAATATATCGCCGATGGCAAGTCCTTCACTCTTAGAATCTTAAAACCTGAGATCGGCTATGTTCAGGAAAATTTGAGGGTTTCAGTTTATGCTGCCCTCCTCACTGATGGAAGCACGCCGAAATATTCCTTAGATGACTTAGGTGACATGAGCGTTTCTGGATTCGGCAAAAGTCTGTTCGGCAGTAGCCTCTCTTATCATTTTTAAGAACTTCAATAAGAGTTTTTACTTTTTCCCCCGGCTCAACATATTCAGAAGAAAGGTGTTTTCGCGTTTTTTATCTGCCTTCACGGGCTTCGATGACTTCTTTTTCGCGGTGGCTTCGCCCGACTTTTCTCTCGGCATGCCGGTGAACTTCACTGGAGCGCCCAACAGCGGATTTCGTTTCACGATCTCACGAACAAACTGCTGAACTTCGTCTTCAAAGCTTTCGGAGTCCGCCGGAATGTACAGCCAATCTTTATTTGCAGGATGATTTTCTAAAAAAGAAAACTTCAAAAAGAAGGCGTTTTGTTTTTTATATTCAACAGGCAAAATACAACCATTCCAGATCTGAAACGGATAGGTGACACCCTTGTGCTCATAGGTGCTGTTCGAATGCTCTACCAAAATCATGATCAACTTCATATCGAGGTAATAAGCCATCCCCGCATGCTTGGGGGTCGATTCAACTTCGACAGGTAAAAGTTCTTCGATCCAGAGAAGGTTTCTTAAGATTTGCTTCATATTGGCCTCGCCACGATATTAAACCAGATTTGCCATAAATGCTCAGACGTTTTGCACGTCATAACAGAAAATCCGGCGGGACCATCCTCAACCAGTCTATGAACCCTGCTCCATATCCTGAATAATAGGACAGTCTGGGCGATGATCGCCATGACAGGTCCGAGCAAGATGCTTCAGTGTATCAGCCATTCCCTGAAGCTCGCGGATTTTCTCTTCGAGTTCCTTGATATGCACTAGAGCCAAGGCTTTCACTTCGGAACTGGCGCGGGAGCGATTTCTCCATAGACTGATGAGCTTTTTGATTTCTTTCATTGAGAAACCCAAGCTGCGACCTCGTTTTACAAACTTCAAAATATGAATATCGGCCTCACCATATTTTCGATATCCAGACTCGGATCTCGCCGCTTTTGGAATTAGACCTATAGATTCGTAATGCCGAATCAGTTTGGCATTTACCCCAGATAACCTAGAAAGCTCGCCAATATTCATAGATGCCTCTTTTCGATCTTAGGATAAACCTTCCAATAGCTGGAAGGTCAAGGCTTTGACTCATTTTAGATCAAAGTAATAAACTCTTTGACCTTCCAACGTTGGGAGGGTCGATCCTGGCCCTACATAAAGCTCATTTGAAAGGAGATTTGTATGTATGAATTCAAAGTCCAAGGTTTGACATGTAAGAACTGTGTGAAAAGTCTCAAAGAAGCCATCCACTCTATAGATCCAAAGGCAGACCTGGAGGTGAATCTTCCGGCTCAAACCATAAAGGTTCAAAATGCCATCGACTTAAAAAGTATTGAAGGCGTTATTGAAAAAGAGGGGTATCCCATTATTGAAAGACGTCAGTTAGCCTAGAACATTTCTTGCGGGGCTGCTATGTCAATAGCAGCCCTAACCTTTGACGCCACAAACTGTCGACCTCGATCTCTTAAAACCACTTCTTCACGCCAAGAGTGACGTAAGTAACGGCTTCTTCATGGGCCACTGTGCCCGCCCCCAAGGAAGCATCATCCAAATAACTTTGAGAAAGATCTTTGATGTCATAGTTTACTCGAGCGCCAAAATCTGCCTTTGCTCCGCCTTTACCTTCCCAAGCCTGCAGACCGAGCAATCCTTCTACGGACCATTTGCTTTCGGCAATCTGATAAATAGGATTGATACGAGCAACAGCAATCGTGAAGGTCTTGTCCGTGCTTTGATCTTTATAGGCCGTTCCTCCGATTTGCGTATTGATGGCAAAACTGTCTTTGTTCCAAAGTTTTGCATTCAGCATCGGCAGAACTGTCGTTGTATTGCCTCCGCTGCTTTGACTTAAGTAAAGAGCTCCTATTTCCGCTCCAAGACGCTGCTGGAGAGTCATCGTGCTTTGCATATCCTGAGCATAAGCCGTGCAATTTAAAAAAGTGAAAGTTGCAATAAGAGAAATTTTTTTCATTGAATTCATATTCTGATCCTCAGTGTTGAAATCGATTTAATAAATCTATTGTTTAATTTTACGAATCACGTTGTTTGAGTATTGAGATACAAACAGATCTGTTCCGTCTGTAACAACCCCCATAATCCCTTCGAACCGCGAGCCAAGATAAGTTCCGTCCAGATTCCCCGACGTTCCAGATCCTGTATGGGTGGTCACATCGCCATTAGCGAGATCAATTTTCTTTTTTCTGCCATTTCTTTTCCAATCCCGAATAAGGTGAGCGCACCTAATCATTGGAAATGAAATGGAAGAATTTGTCTGTCCTGAGATCTGAGGACAGGAGCTTAAAACTAGACCCACGACCACTCACTTGGAACGATCGGCAGAGATGCCAGAAGGAGCTATGGATTTACAGTCGATATGACCATGGAAGCTGGAGACAACGGCCTGGTTCACGCTCACTATGTGAGAACAATGGACAGACCAAACCGCGCTATGGACAACGCTGATTACCAGTTCCTACTTAAACCAGCTCGTTGTAGATAAAAAAACAGAAGACTCAATGGGCATCCGTTGAATCTAACTTCTCTTGCTCTTCTCAACTAGCGGATGCTTGAGTACCCTTGAAGAACTCCTTTTTTTGACAACACAATTTGCCAAAGCTGAGTTCTTCTTGCCCGGAATGCTCCCGCACAACTTAAAAGATAGTATTTCCACTTGCGATAAAATGTTTTCTCAAAACTTCCAGAAATAGCCGGCCAGTTGTTGTCAAAGTTCTCGAACCACGCCAGCAATGTTTTGTCGTAATCGGTCCCAAAGTTATGCCAGTCTTCCATGACAAAAAAATCCTCCATAGACTCTCCAATTTGAGCGATCGAGGGGATCATTGAGTTCGGAAAAATATAGCGTTCAATCCAGGGATCTGTACCAGACTCTGTTTTATTTGTGCCTATCGTATGCAACAAGAACAATCCCTCATCCGCTAAAAGGCTCGCAGACTTATCAAAGAAGGTGCGATAGCTTTTCCTACCCACGTGTTCAAACATTCCCAGAGAGACAATCCGGTCGAAGCTCCCCGTCACCTCACGATAATCTTGAAGAAGAATTTGAACATCAAGTCCCTCACAGTTTTTACGTGCTACGGAGACCTGCTCCTCAGAGACGGTAACACCCACTCCTTGAATCTGATACTTTTCCGCACAATATTTTAGGAAGCCACCCCAGCCGCAGCCAATATCAAGAATGCGCATACCAGGCTTAATAGAAAGCTTGTCGCATACAAGCTGAAGCTTTTTTTCCTGCGCTTCTTCCAACGTTTTCGCGTCCTTCCAGTAGCCGCAGGTGTAAATCATATTTTTATCCAGCATAGATCTATACAGCTCATCATCTAGATCATAGTGGAATACACCAATCTTAAAAGGGTCACTACGACTAGGAAGACTTAAAACCTTAGATCTTAATGCTTGAATAAAGAAAGCCATAGGGTTTACTTCTTCATCCAATCTGGCGCGCAAGAGAAGAAAAAAGAACTGACTGAGATCTTCACAATCCCACCAACCCTCCATATAAGACTCCCCAAGCCCGAGAGAGCCCTGTGCGAGCACCCGGCTGTAAAACTTCGAGTTGTGGACTTGGATATCTGAACGAGCTTTGCCGTTCACTACAATTCCAGCCCGTCTAAGAACACCACTGAGGAAATCTTGAGAGCTATTGAGAGTCAGCGTTTCGGTATTCACCTTGCACTCCTTTGAATTCAATCAGCTCCTTGTATTTTACTTAGAACAAACATCAATTATATTTTTCATCGAGTGCAAATGATCAAATAGATGTGTCTCAACATTGTCGAAAAACAGCCTGGCCGAACTGAAATCCTTACGAAGTTATCGCGGAATATTTGGTAAAATTTCTGCTCTATAAAGCGCCTGAGCTTCGGAAATAACTTTGTAAGCCTCTTGAATATCGAAAAATCCTTCAACGCTGACCTTCTTGTTTTCCAAGCCCTTATAGATTTCAAAAAAATTGCGAATCTCTTTCAACGTGTGAGGTGCGATGTCATTGATCGATTGAATTTGAGACATCTCTGGATCATCAGCATGAACCGCGATAATTTTATCATCGGATTCACCTTGGTCCACCATTCTCATGTATCCAATCGGACGAGCGCGCATAATAGATAGAGGATACACATCTGCTTGCCCTAGAACCAAAATATCCAAGGGGTCATGATCACCACAATAGGTCTGAGGAATAAATCCATAATTGGCTGGATAGTGAACGGAGCTATAAAGAACGCGATCCACTTTAAGTAAACCTGTTTGCTTATCCATCTCAAACTTCGTTTTAGAAAATCGGGGGATTTCAATGATCGAATTTAGTATTTCAGGGACCTCTTTGCCAATTACCACATCATGCCATGGGTTCACTGTCTTCTCCTTTTTTACTGAGTCAATCCAAGCTTTGCATAGATTCTGCTGTAGATCTAGTATATCTCCACTCCCAAAAGAGGCTGAACATCGATATCAACGATGATCGGGAAGTGATCCGATGGGTTCTCTGCGCGTTCCGCAGAACTTGTAGGAAGTGGCTTTTCAAATCCCATTTCATCGCGATAATGGAAAACTCGAGCTGACTTAATCGAGTCCCTCAGAGTTCCATTCACAAAGATGGCATCCAAAGCCGTGGCCTGGGTCGGTCCCAGATGCGGATGGAATGTGTGCGTATATCGATCAAAAAGATCTCTAACGATAGGACTAAAGTCAAAGACATCTCTGAAGACATTTTTCAAAGAACTGATTTCAGAGCTGCGCAAAACATCTGTATTAAAATCTCCAGCCACAATGGTTGGCGTTTCCTTGCCATAGGTTTCCGAGAATTTGATCAGAATCTCTTCCATGCGTCTAATTTGCTCAGTACGCATCTTCACAGATTTTGGATCACCCGGACGATCCATCATTGATTTTCCATGATGAGCGAAAACGATCAAAGCGGGGTGATCTTTATTTCCTTCTCTCAAGATCAACGCCGGAAAATCCCGATCAAAAAGATAGTCCACTTCCTTTTGTGCAGGATCATACCACTCTTGATCCTTATGGCTTTTGATTTCAGTTTTAAGATTCAGATCTCGCTTCAGCATAAATGCGAGATTCATCCCGCCGGATTCATTTCCAGAAACAACAAAGACTTCATAGCGATCCTGCAAAAGATCAGAGTTAAAATCCTCTAAGGATTTTTTGCTATGAACCTCTTGCAAGACCAGAACCTCGGGCCTTTGATCTAAAATAACTTCAGCGATATTTTCATACTTTTCCTGAGCTCTGGGATCACGATCGAGCTTTCGGACGTTATAGTTAAAATTCTCTAAGTTGTAGGTCATGACCCTAAGACGAGCCAATTCATTGAGTTCACGAACCTTGATATCAGTCGCGAATATCCGACTGCAAAGGGGGGCTTGAGCACTGGCAGCAAAGGGAACGCCAATGAAGACCAGAATAAGAGCTAAAAAACCGAGTAAATATTGCTTCAGAACGTCCCCCTTCATTGAGTCGAACTGAAGAGCAATTTGGAGGCCCACTTAAGCTCCAATATAGAGTGAATAGCCTAATATCCCGCTGTCAATATTGTGGACATCCAAGTAAATCGATCTTTCCCTGAAAGACTCGTTTTTTACCTCCTAAGCAGATAAAACGCCTCTAGAGGGCCAAAAACCCCTTAACGAAATCCTAACAGAAAACCGTTTTGATCTCTGGGCTGAAAAGAACTACATGTTGCCCTCACAAAGAGGAGATATTCCATGAAAGTACTTTTATTCGCTCTCACATTAGTTACATCGCTCTCTAGCTTCGCTGACCTTAAAGTTGAAACCACTTTGGATTTCAGATCAGCTTACGGCAATTTCAACGCTGGCCTCTACAAGGTGACAACAGAATTCGTCAGCAAAGTGACTCCGTCAAAATCAGTAGTTACAAAAACTCAGCATCGTGATGACGGCGAACTTTATTGCATTCTCAATATTTCTTTTGAAGTCGGCACAATGAAAAACATTTTTGAGAACCTTTTGACTGGCGAAACATTCTCGGTAGCAAGAGATGTTCAAGCCTACTCTTCTTACAAGCACCCAGGTCAAGAGTGCACTGAAACTGCAGACCTTTTTGTTCAAGACCCTACTCTTTACTTGGTTCTAACAACAGGCTCTGTAGTTCTTCCAGTGACTGCTCCTGAAGGCTATAATGCTGTGAACTTGTGGTACTTGCCATTCCAATATCTGTCTGTAAAAGCTGATATCAAAAAAGTTGGCGAAGAGCTTGAGATCCAACCACTTAACATTTTGACTGTAGACTCATTGTTCGGTGCGGGAAGCCGCAATAACTGGACTGGCAGCTACTACCTGACAGCCACTAAGCGTGACACGACTTTGTCATTGGCTGTAGGCACTTCAAAAACATCTGAAGTTAAGTAATCTCTTTTTTAGCAGAGCGTGATCAATCTGATCATGCTCTGTTCCCTAAGGCCCGATCCCTTGACGGCCTTCTGTAATTCCAGACGTCACATAATGAAATAAAGCCGAGAAATATCCCTGATTTCCAAAAGAACTCAATAAATCCGAGTGGTGAGCTAAGTAGTATGTCGAACTAAACTGCGTGCTGGCCTGGCGGCCTTCCCGGGCTCCATGAAGAATCCAATGCCTCCCCGCACTCACTTCATCCGGAGAGTTCGCAATATCGGCGTTCATCGCCAAATAAGTTGCAAGGTTAAAAACACGGGGATGAGTCACGATACTTCCCTCACGTCTTTCACTACCAGATCCCGTGCGCACATAGTGTTCAAGGGCCATGGGATAATTTGTGCTTCCGTAAGCGGATCTAATATCTAAATGCAGCTGTAAATACTCTTTAGAGCTGAACTGCAAGCTCGCACGCCGACCTTCGTAAGCACCATTTTTTATCCAATGCGCCTGCAACTGAGCAACGCTCATCCCTTCAATATCGGGATTCAAAGCTCTATAGACTGCGGTATTAAAGACCTTGTCACTGCCAAAGTAAGAGCCATTGCGTCTCTCTGCCGTTGCCCCGAGCTGCACAAAGTGACGAACCGCTGAGTTGTAATTGCCACCAAAAGCAGAAGACAGGTCTGAATATAAAGAAAGATATTCCGCCGCCTTAAAGTGCACGCTGCCTCGACGCCCTTCTTGAATCCCGTGATTTAGCCAGTGGGACTTCAGAGCCCCATCGCTATAGTTAGCAAGATCCGAGTTTGTGGTGCGATAAAAAGCAGGATCAAAAACCAAAGGATGCGAGCGAATAGCGTCATCCCCCATAAGTGGCGGTGCTCCGGTGTCCGCGTAATTCAAGCCTAACAAATGGAATTGGCCACCGCTCACAGTGTTGTTATGGAAATAGACGCCGTTCAAGTTGCTGCCAACCAAAGATGGGCCTTCTTTCCAAAGCGGAGCGATATCCGCAGAGATTAGGACTTTGGCATTTTCAGCATCCACGATTTGATTGCCTGTAAAGACAGCGCCTGGGCTGCGAATACGGAAGATCCCTCGAAAGTAAGAGAAGTAATTATTCTTCACCAATAAATTTGGTGCAGCGAAATCAGCGTTGAAAACATAATCTCCGGCACTCACTCCTGGAATAGCTTGATCCAGACTCGCCGTAATCAACCCGTTCTTATGTGAAAGAGTTGTGATACGGGCAGACCCCTTCCACATCTGTGTGCTTGGAGAAACAACCTGCAAAGTCTGCCCCAAGGCAAACTGAGTGTTGCCCTCTCCATTAAAGACCACCACTTGAGAGGACGGCGCACTCGCCACGGTGAAGGCCGTGCTGCGAGTGTTGATCGCATCGTCAGCCATGCCTTCGATATAACAATTTTGGATTGAAACTTTCGCATTGGTATCCACCATATGAATGGCATCGGCCGTCGCCGAAAGCAAACGCCCTGGAATTCTGCGAACTTCAAGACCATTGATGTCGATTGTTCCGCTATTACCAACCCACGCCGTCACTAAGCCGGCGCTCATTGACACTTTCACTTTAGATAATTGCAGATCGCGACTGTTCAGAAAGTTGAGCAGATTGTTCTTACGTAAAAGTCCCACGAAACGATCACCTGGTGCAAAACCACTGACACTGGTCAGCCGAGCTCGCGAGCTCACGCTATCAATAGGAGTATACGAAACAGGATAGTAGGCATGAGGAACACCCACCTTTAAGTTTGTCGTATTCGGATCAAAATTCAAAGCAAAGGAGTTTGCTAATGAGTTGGCATCAAATACGTTGGCGTCCATGCGTGGATACCCTGTGTCGACCGCCACATCAATTGTATTTTGCGCCGAATTCACCTGCGTGACTGTCCCTTGAGTGTAAGGCAGATCACTGAAGTCGATCATAAAGTCTTGCACGGAAATATTTGAAGATCTAACCACCGTTATAAAACCTGCGGTGCGATTTCCGATCATAAAGCGCGTAAGGTCTTTTCCGGCACCACGGAAGGTTATATTTTTTCCCTCAATAATCTGGAGGCAACTGCCCCAGTCCAGAGTGGAACATTGAAGATAGAAAGTCCCGGCAGGAAAATAAATCTCTGTCGGAGAGTTCATTTGAATAGCAGCATTAATTGCTCTTTGAATAGCAGAAGTGGAATCAGTCACACCATCGCCAAGGGCCCCATAGTCACTGGCTTGAAGACGCAGCGAGGGCATCACATGAGTATTGACACCTGAAAACCCAGGGAATTCGCTGGATGCCGCGGATTCCACCCCACCGGGAACGAAGCTCTGGGTGCAGTTTTGAAATGGCAATACAAGAATAGATAACACAGAAAAATAAAAGACTCTGCGACGCCATAGACGACTCATGATATTCCCCTTGAATGAATAGAATATCTTAGGCCTGATCGGCTTTAAAGTAACATTCAGATTGAGATCAAATTGAGACGTTTGAGATGTCTCAATTCCTGCTAAAATCTATGGATGTCAAAAACCTTCTCATCCACGAAAGTCTTCTTATGTTCAACAAGGTCAGCCACCATCAGGCCCGTCCCCGCCCCACTCTGCAACCCCAGCATTTGGTGTCCCACGGCAAGAACCAAATTTGAGACGGTGTGATGATAACCAATTAATGGCACTCCATCAGGAGTGCACGGACGAAGTCCTGCCCAAAGCTCTTGGATTTCCAAAGGCTGTGGCAAATGCAAGAACTCCCGCGCACCTTTTTTAATGGTCTCGACTCGTTTTTGGGTGATCGAAAAGTCTTGATCGACTAATTCCAAAGTACCAGCAATGCGCAGAGTATTTTCCCGCGGTGTAATCGCGATCTTCTTTTCAACGATCATGATCGGATATTGAGGTTGCTTCTCTAAAGCCGGCACAATCATCGCGTAACCTTTGCCGCCCAGGATAGGAACTTTAAGACGTAAAAGCCTAGCCAAAGATTTCGACCAACTTCCGGTCGCGACTATGACCTGTTTGGCTTTGATTTCACCTTGTGAGGTCAGAACCTTTTCAATTCTGTTACCCACAATTTCTAAATCCAAAAGCTCACAGTTTTCAACGATCTCACCACCATTTTTTCGAACTTCAGAAGCTAGAGCTTGCACAATCTGAAAAGGTTCGCCCATGGCCTCCTGTGAAAAGTAAACCCCGCCGCGCATGGGACCTTTGAGAGCGGGCTCCATTTGCAGGATCTCGTCACCAGAAAGTTTTTTCCCAGGAACATTCAGATCCTTCACATATTCAAGTTCTTCGACGGCCGCTTTCACACCATCTTCGGTGCGACTGACCATCAACAGACCTTTTTGTTGAAAACGAATTTCCGGATAAGAGTGGCTGAGCTTTTCGTACTCGCTCAAACTCTTTTGTGACAAGACGACAAGCGCGTCGACAGCACGCTTGGCTTGGGTTTCATTCATGGCTTTCATGAAACTATAAAGCCACGAAGCCAGATCTAAAGAAAAGGAAGGTTTAATATATAAAGGGCTTTCTGGATTCATCAGCCACTTCATGGATTTGATGAGCATTCCCGGCATTGGCAAAGGCATGGAAAAACACGGCGTCATCCATCCAGCATTACCATAAGAACACCCGCGTCCGACGCTGCCCTTGTCAATGACACAAACACTCGCTCCACGACGAGCCAACTCCGCACCCACAGCAGTACCGATAATACCGGCCCCGACGACTAAGATATCCACTTCTTTTTGTTGCATGCCCTATCAGATGAGTTTTCTGAGAAAAAGGCAAGCCTTGCTGGACTTGATAGTTCTGCCGATCAGTCCAGCATCATACTCGCGTCAGTTTCCTTAGATTTATTGGCATCGGTCCCGGTTAAAGTGATGACGACTTTATCCAATTCACCCGTGTATGGATAATGAGGATCTTTGCTTTTATAGTTTTTAGAAACAGCCGAGCCGTAGTCCACCCCCACATCAAAGGTTTCAGATAGCGAGAAGGTCGATAAATGCATTTTTCCAAACTTTGCTTCTCCGGCCTTTTTGCCATTCACATACAGAGATCCCACACCTTTACCTAAGCCCGTGGATTCGAAATTAAACTTCAAATCGACTTTGCCTTTGGGCAGAGGTCCGGAGGCGATTGAGTAGAGTTCTTCATTGTAGGAGTTGTAGTCATAGTGCAACTTGCCGCCCTTGACATAAAGAGTGTAGCCCCCCGTCAGTCCACCACAGGCAACGATCACGCCCTCTTCCCTCCCCGTCAGATTCAAGGTTGTTTCGATACTGTGGGATCGACCTTTCACCGGAGCCGAAGTTTTTTCACCTAAGCGCACCGCACCTGGAGCATAGTAAGTAAATACTTTTTGATTACCGAAAAGACGATCTTGTTGCCTAGCAATCCGGGACATCAAATCATCATACAGAGGATACATATTGTTAGCCTCGGCAAGTTCATCCCAGCGTTTCACCAACTCCTTCAGTTTTTCCGGCTTTGTACTCGCAAGATTTTTTGTTTCAGAAAAATCATCATTCAGGTTGTAGAGCTCCCAGACATCTTTATCAAAGGGAAAGCTCCCAGCCACCACCCACGGCATACGATTGGCATGCAAACTAACCGCTTTCCAGCCATCTTTGTAAATAGCCCGGTTGCCGAACATCTCGTAAATTTGTTCAGTACGTCGGGCCGGCGCAACGCCACTATTGAAAGAGTAATTCAAACTGATGCCATCCATTTTGATCTGTTTATGGCCATCGACTTCATCAAGAAAAGGTGTGCCCGTAGCTTCTAGAATCGTCGGTGCAATATCGGTAATAAATGAATACTGATTGCGAATTTCGCCTTTGGCTTGAATACCTTTTGGCCAAGAAATAATCAGCGGATCCGCTATGCCACCATTGTGTACTGTTTGCTTGAAGTACTTAAATGGTGTGTTACCCGCCATCGCCCAACCCACATGATAATGACCATAGGTATTAGGCCCGCCCCAGTCCTTATAGTGCTTCATATTTTCAGCCAGAGTCGTCTGCATTCCATTGGCCAGAATCATTTCATTGTGAGTTCCGTTCAATCCACCTTCAGCACTGGCTCCGTTGTCTGAGCTTAAAATAATTAAGGTGTTGTCAAATTGTCCTGTGCGCTTCAACGCCGCGATGATACGCCCCACCTGCTCATCGGTCTGAGTCAGCATGCCGGCAAAAACTTCCATCTGCCGAGCAAACATCTTTTTTTGTTCTGCTGTTTGAGTATCCCATGCTGGAATCTCCGGTGTTCGTGGCGAAAGCTCCGTGCCTTTAGGAATAACTCCCGAAGCGAGCTGTTTTTGAAAAATCTCGGTGCGTGCGACATCCCAGCCTTTATCGAACTTTCCACGATACATATCGATGTACTTTTTAGAAACCTGATGCGGAGAATGCAGGGCACTTGGGGCCCAAAACATCAAGAAAGGTCGATCTGGAGATGCCGAGACATTGGCAGTTATATTCTCAATGGCTCGATCAGCCAATGCGGTCGTCAGATGATACCCAGGCTTTCCAATCCAGTCCTCTGTCGGCCAGTGGTCATTGTAAAGCAAAGTGCGATAGTTATCGGCATCCGCCGCCATGAAACCATAGAAGTGAGAAAATCCTTCGCCACTGGGCCATCGATCAAAGGGCCCTGAGGGAGACACTTCATAGAGAGGCGTATGATCCCACTTGCCAATGGCATATGTGACATACCCAGCCTTCTGAAAAGACTTTGCAACGGATTTTGCAGACTCTGGAGGAAACCCATTATAACCAGGAAACCCCATGGCCGTCAGAGCATGGGAGCCAAGTCCAACGCGGTGAGGATTCCGCCCCGCCATCAATGCAGCACGTGAAGGTGAACACAAAGCGGTCGTGTGAAAATTATTATATCGCAAGCCCCCTGCCGCGAGTTGATCGATGTTCGGTGTTTGCGAAGGTCCCCCGTAAGCTCCTAACTGAGCAAAACCCACGTCGTCTAAAAGAATGATTAAAACATTTGGACTTCCAGGTTTGGGTTTAACCTGGATAGGCCACCATTCCTTGGAGGTCTCATAGGACTTACCAATCTTTCCCTTGAATTCCTGGCCGTATTTTTCAAAGTCCGAAGCGGCATAAGCACTCGACGCCAGCAATAAAATAGAAACAGCAAGATCTAACGGCTTACGCCAAAAAAGTGAACTCATGACTGTCCTCCGACCTAAGTTCACATCATCCCAAAATTTTATTTTTAATCCATGGCTTCTATGGCGAGTTCTCAAAACACACAGAAAAAGACTGGGCTTTGACAAATTCACAATCTCTCAGAGCTGACAAGTCGGAATCCCAGATGATTCGTGCCAGATAGAACATCCCCTTTACCGCGAGATCCAGGACGGAATCTTGCACAATACTGATCTGTACAAAGAAAGGAACCACCTTTGTGCACACGCTTTTTGATTCCAGGCTCTTGAGGGTCGTAACTCTCACTGGGGCCTTTGGGATTCTTTACGCCATCAAGTTGTGAAAGGGATTTATAGTAGTCAGGTCGATACCAATCAGAAACCCACTGCCAAACATTTCCACTCATATCATAAAGCCCGTAGCCATTGGCTGGATAGCTTCCCACTGGCGCGAGACCGGCAAAACCATCTTCACCTGTATCATGTCTGGGAAAATCCCCTTGCCATGTATTAGCCATAAACTTTCCTTGCGACCGAAGGTCATCTCCCCACACATAAGCTTTTCGATCCAGTCCGCCACGAGCCGCGAATTCCCATTCAGCTTCAGTGGGCAACCTCTTCCCCTTCCATTTGGCATAGGCCTCTGCATCTTCATAGGCAATGTGCACAACCGGATAGCGTTCCTTACCCACAATATTACTTTGTGGTCCCTCAGGATGGCGCCAATCGGCACCAGTCACCACTTTCCACCATGCAAGATGATTGTCGAGTTCAACTCTATGGTCAGGTGGAAAAAAAACGATGGATGCTGGCTGGAGCTGTTCTCGTGAAGCTCCTGGATAGTCTGCTTCAGACAGAGCTCTTTCTGCCACCGTGAGGTATCCGGTAGCTTTCACAAATTCCGCAAAGTCTTTGTTGGTGACTGCGTATCTATCAATCCAAAAGCTATCTAGTCTAACTTTGATCAAAGGCTGTGCATCGGGAAAGTGTCCTCCCGAATCACCCATCAAAAATTCTCCGGCAGGAATTTTCACCATATCTTTAAAAATTTCTTCGCTGCCTTTAGCCATGGAATTGAGTGGTTGCTTCTGCGCGAGTCGAATCATTTGGATGGATGGGCTTTCTGTCAGGCAATAAGCGCCTTGAGGATTCCAAGAAGAGCCTCGATCGTCTTTGTTGAGCGATTCGCTGGCCAACAACTTGACTCCGCCTAGAACCGAAAGGCTTAAAAGTGCCAACACAAGTAAAAATACAAGGGTTCTGCTTATCATGCCGTTTCGTACCGTCGCCAAATGCATTTGCCAACGAATGAGGAGGTCATTGGCAACTTACATATTATTAGGATCGAAAGGTTGTCACACATGGGTATATTTTTTGCTCACACCTCAATTGGGATAAAAGGTTGATGCCAACAAGGGAATGCAAAACTATTTTCTCCCCAACACTTCAAACGACCATCCGTCAAAATGGCGCAGTTATGGTTGAATCCCACAGCAATCTTTTTTGCTTTTATACCTGTTCCTAGATTTACGACGGGAAGATTGTTTCCCATTTGATTTGGACCAACTCCAATACCCTTGCCACAACTCATGGACATTGAACACAGAGCCATAACGAGAACTGATCTCTTTAGAGAGATTATTTACTCACAATTTACTTATAAAACTAGAACCACTTCTTCACACCGAGAGTGTAATAAGTGGTTTTATTTTCGTGGTCGATCACTCCGCCACCGAGGTAAGCCTGATCAACGTAACTGTCGGTTAGATCTTGCAAGCCGAAATTCAAGCGAGCACCTAGATCCAGCTTCGTTCCTTTGCTTTCCCAACTTTGCACGCCAATCAAACCCTCAATCGAAAACTTAGAAGCTCCGAGTTGATATTCAGGATTCACACGCAAGACACCAATCAAAAAAGTTTTGTCTGTAGACTCGTCTCTATATGCCGTACCACCGACCTGTGCGCTCAATATAAATGAATCTTTAGTCAAAATTTTATAGTTCAACATTGGCAACACTGTCGTGGTGTTGCCATCGTTGTCTTGAGTAAGATAAAGAACTCCCGCTTCGGCTCCCCATTGAGCAAACGCCGGAGAAACACCACAAAATATCATTCCGATTAATGCTAAAGCTGCTGATTTCATATTCCTGAATTTCCTTCTGTACTTTTATTAAAATGATCCAATATCTAAGTACGGAAGGTTGTCTCCCATATCAGAGGCCGACTGACCACGGGGCACGGTATCGCCAAGTCCAAGCTGGCCCAAGCTATTCCTGCCCCAACATTTCAATTTTTTATTATCCAAAACGGCGCAGCTATTATTTCCTCCCGCCGAAATACTGATTACAGTTCGACCTGCACCCAACATAACTGGCAAAAGAACGTCGCCCATATCCCCAGGCACTATGCCCCGCATGGAAGAGTCGCCGGTTCCGATCTCACCGTATCCATTGTCACCCCAACACTTCACTGTGGAGTCATCGAGAATAGCGCAACTATGATATGAGGAAAGGCTGGCATCCTTAACCTTGCGTCCCGCCCCAACGTCCACTGGCAAAAGACCGTCGCCCATCTCACTAGGATTCAACCCACGACTAATAGCATCGCCAAGCCCGAGTTGACCTTGTGTATTGTATCCCCAGCATTTCAGGCTGTCGTTATCTAGAATCGCGCAGGTGTGGTTTTCTCCGACAATAATCTTTTTGGCCGTACGATTTGTTCCTAGATCGACGAAAGGAAGGGCATCGCCCATTTCGCCAGGGCCATCTCCACGAAAAGTATTGTCTCCCAAACCCAACTGTCCAGAACCATTCTCGCCCCAACACTTCACTCTTCCGTTGTCCAATAAAGCACAGCTATGCCAAGCACCAGCACCAATTTGAGTTGCAGTCCGACTTGTTCCCAAGTTCACAGCAAGAAGAGCATTCCCCATTTCGCCGGGACCATCACCCCGATTATTGATATCACCCAATCCCAACTGCCCATATTCATTGTTGCCCCAACACTTCACACTTCCATCATCCAAAAGTGCGCAAGAGTGAACAGCTCCTGCAACAACCTGAGTCGCCCTATACCCAGGCCCCAGGTCGACAACGGGAAGATTGTCACCCATTTCGCCCGGGCCAACTCCGCGACTATTTGTATCTCCAAGGCCCAACCCACCATTGTAGTTATTGCCCCAGCATTTTACTTTATCGTTATCAAGAACAGCGCATGAGTGGAAGTATCCCGCATCTAGATCCTTCACAGTGCGTCCTGTTCCAAAATCCACGACAGGAAGTGCATCCCCCATCTCGCCAGAACTATCGCCACGAGTAACAGTATCCCCAGCACCGATGGAACTTCCATCGCCCCAACACTTCACCTTACCGTCAGTGGAAAGCGCACAGCCATAGATATTGCCGATAGTGACTTTTTTCACGGGGTTCAATATCAGTGGTTTAGAGGCACTGGTTTTACTGCCATCGAGGCCTTTGCCACAACTTACTGAAATCGCACACGCAGATAGAATTAGAAATAGATTTTTCACGAGCACAAAACTCCTCAGATAGTGAATGTCTATTTATTGGAGCAATTTGTGTGTGGGGCTACAATCGCCCAAATGGCATATCTAGGACGTAAAAAAGGTCTAGGCTGGGAAGGATTTCTCTGTTGAAGTTTTAAGGGCTCTGCGTGTTATTTCGCTGCCTCATGATCTCTTTGGCCTCGGCTTTATAGCCGTCGATGAGATCATTAAAGTAAGTTCCATAAACTTCTCTATGCAAACCTGCGTTTGTGTATTTTTCCGTATTGATCGGCAAAAATCTTTGCGCTTCAGAAGTGAAAATACGCATGTTGCCTGTTTGATCATACTTTTTAAGTTGCGCATACCATTGCTCGACAGGCATGGCATTTCCCAACTTAGAGTCAACGGCCCACCACTTTCCATCGGCACCCTTGACGACGGTCGCCACATGCCAATCCCAATCAATACCTGGCCCTTTGATCTCACCCACAGCCCAAACCTTGCGGATGCTGTCTTTATCAACTCCTGCTTTTAGAGCTTCAATGTGAGTCGCCATGGCACGGCCATAACAAAAGCCTTTAAACCCTTCCGGATCATATTTATCTAATGCACAAAGATCTGTGACCGGATTGTTTTTAACTCTATCACTCACCGCCTGAATCTCATCTTTCGACAGTGAGACCTTGCGTTTTGATCCCGCCATCGTTGTACTTTCAATCTCATTTAACTCGTCTAAGACTTTTCTGTTGGCAGCTTCAGCAACTTTTGGAGATCCACGCTGAATCCGCAGAAAACTGTCCTTGGTCGCTTCCTTAGCCTCTTTATACTTCTTAGCCGTATCACTGACATAAAGAGCCAACTTCTTACTGGCTTGAGTTTGCGCTAAGGCAGCACCGCCACCCAAGGCCGCCAAAGAGGCCTCTAAAATACAATTGTCGGACTCTAAGTTTTGTATGGAGTACTGGCTGCACTGATTTTGCCCAGCCTTGGCCGTTCCTTTATTGGTATTACTCAGACAGGACTTAGAAATCTCATTCCCAAAAGCAGCCGCGTTGGCTCCGGCGGGAAGATAAGCCACTGCCGATCGATAAATCAAAGCAGAGCGAACAGAAACATTTCCACCAGCTGCGGCTCCGGCCGCGGCCCTTCCTAAGAGACCGGCTGTTGCTAGGCGTGGAAGCATCACAGACAATCCCGCACCGACCAGAGATCCTGCCATCAGGATGTTATCGCGGGTTTCAGCACCTTTTCCGTATTTCGCGTCAATACGACAAGCCTCTGAAGCGAAGCTGGTACTTGCACCCTGCCGAGCCTTCAGGGCTTCTGTCAAATCCAGGTCTTGAGCTAAAGACTCTCGTAATGACCGACCCAGCTTCGCTCCGCCGGATTGAATTCCCTCTTGCAACACAGACATATCCGACTTAATGGCCCTCGCGGTATTGCCCATGATTTTCTTAAGTTCCTCACGAAACTTTTCTGAGTTCATCGACGTTGAAAGACCATTCGTCGTCTGGTCAATGATTAACTTCTGAATCTCTTTAAGATCTGAAAAGGGAATGGATTGAAAGATCGTGGCATAACGACCTTCTGCCTCTTGCAGGAGTTTTCTTTTTTCATCGATCTCAGCTTGGGAAAGCTTCAAACTCTTTTTCGCGCGCTGACTGCCGCTGATTTCTTTATAGAGTTTTTGTGAGGTCTTGGCTTCCTCAGCCATAGCCTTGATTTTAAATTCCGCATCCCGTGCCCATGTCTCAAACTTTTCTGGATTCTTTGTGAGACCTTCAAACTCCGTTGAGGCACAAGTCAAGGCTTGATGACGTATTTCTGCCAAGGCTGACAAATGCACGTTCTCTTGAACCTCAGCCAAGTTCTCAATATTTTTGTTCGCTGAGGATTCCGCCTCACAAGCCGGATCCTGTGAGTTTTTACTAACGGGAGGACACTCTTGATTGGAAACACGATAAGAAACCTCTGCCAGTTTTTCCCAAACGGCGAAAGAAGGAGAGGCAAAAAATAAGAACGAAAAGAAGAGAGTCTTCACTCTGGTCTCTTCGGATTTTTCTCATCTAAATCGAGGAGAGTTAACAAACTCCACACATTTTCATAGCGACAGTGCATGAGTTTTAGGCAGTCGGTGTTTCTTTTTTAGTCACCCGAAAAAATTATCGCATTCCCATCTCCAAGCACCGTCTCACCTTGAGAATTCGACAGCATTTGATTTTAGACCTGGTCTAGTCGAGATATGATGAGAGCTTAAATCTATTAGGAGCTGATATGAAACAACTCATGATTGTTCTGGCGATGATTGCTTACACTGGGGTTAGCTTTGCTGACATGGATTCTATAGAAACAGAAATGTTTATCGGAGACTCCGAAGAAGCCAAGTTGGAAGCGGCTGAACAGAAAAAGTTTTTAGCTCAAGACAAAGCTCATAAAGAAGAACTCAAAAAACAAGCAAAGAAGTCTGCTGAAGAAGCCAAACTCCTTGAGGCCGCTGCCATTCGTGAGAGTGAAGCCGCTCGTAAAGAAAAGATAAAAGTTCAGGCTGAAATTGTTGAGATAAAAAAACAGATCCAGATCACAGAGGCTCGCAAGGTTGTTTCTAAAAAGAAGATTCAAGCTTCAAAAGCCGAGATCGCAAAACAAAATAAAGAGCGCGATATCCACCGCGCCAAAAAACAAGACACTGACAAGGATCTTGCCTATTTAAACAATGAGGCTGCAAATTTTGAACGCTATGTTCAGGAAGCTAAGATCAGTGCCATCAAGGCCCAGCAAGCCGCATTCGCTGCTCGTAAAAAACTAGCTCAGACCCAAGCGGACACGGAAAGAAATCGTCTGGCCGCTCAAAAGAAAGCGGAGCACTATCGCACTCGCGAAGCTCAGTACCAAGCACAAGCTCAAGGTCAGAACCCCAGAATGATCAAACGCAGTATCAGCTCTGAGCAACCTTCCGAATAGCTTCTAAATCCAAGCCGGTCCCACCGCCATTAAAGCGCGGTGGGCAATGCAATCGACATAAAGCTCCTATGCTCTTGCACACAAGAGAATCTTCAAGAAAAAACACACGAGATCTAAGTCAAAATTGTGGCGAATATTTCACCCTGCTATTTTGACTCCGCCTTGCGCGCCTCCAATGTCAGTGAAACGATATTGGAATGGAGGTGTGCTATGGATTTTGGAGCAATTCTAACAACGTTAATCTCGGGTGGCGTAGGTGGCAATATCGCTGGCGCTCTATTAAAGAAACTCAATCTCGGCCCCATGGGAAATACAATTGCAGGTATCGTCGGCGGTTTTGCCGGAGGCCCAGCCCTTGTCGGCATGGTCAATCCAGTAACGACATCTGGAATGATGTTCAGTAATATCGCTGGCTCCGGTATTGGTGGCGCTGTTCTTATGGTGGTAGCAGGGCTTATTAAAAACTGGTGGGACAAACGCTCTGCTAAATCAACGACCTACCGAAAAGAAGATGTGTCTCAAACCTACAAGACACCCCCAAAATCTAAGGACTATCAAGAAGGTCCTCGCCCATAATATTTTCATCACGAAGAGGCCACAGCGAAATGTGGCCTCTTTCTGATTGCGGAATCAGCATAATCGCTGATAGATTCGCCCCATGAAAAAAACAGGACTTGCAGAGCTTATCGCGCCGCTGACGACCGAAGACTTTTTTAATTCTTATTGGCCTTACGAGCCCCTATTTATTCCGGCAATGGAAAATAAGCTCAAAGCCATCTTCGAACTCACTCAGCTTCAAGACCTTGAGGCTCTGGTCGCCGCTCGCCAACTGAAGGTTCGGGCCTGCTTGCCTGATTTTGATGATGAATATAGTTCGATTCATTTGGATCCGAAAGATGCTTTAAAAGCTTACCGCAACAACATGACTTTGGTGTTTGACCAAATGCAAACTCAGCATTCTGTGATCGCTGCCACCTTAAAAAATATCCGGATGGATTTAGGCCTGGTGACAGGCGGAGAAGAAAATAATCTTTGCCGCGCACGATCCATTGCCTATGCGACACCCGGTGGCTGCGGCACTCGTCTGCACTTTGATGCCAATGCCAACTTCGTGATTCAAATCAAAGGCTCTAAACGCTGGAGACTAGCACCTAACGAATCTGTGGATTGCCCAACTGAGCGTTTTACAACCGGCTCTGAAGAGATGCCGGCGGCTCTTGAAAAGCAATGTCATGCTCCCCTCTTAGATGTCCTGCCTGAAGACAGCCTGGAAATCCTCATGGAGCCGGGATGTGTTCTTTTTGTTCCCCGAGGCTATTGGCATGAGACCATGACAGATGAAGATTCTCTGTCACTGAATTTTACCTTCAGTCAACCCACCTGGGCTGATGTGTTCACGAAGTCCCTGCAAGAGGTTCTTTTGCAATCACCAGAATGGCGTGAATTGGCCGATGGCCTTGAAGGAAATGATCAAAACAGGAAAGAGCAAGCCATCACCCGTTTTGAGTTTCTCGTTAAGAATTTAGCTGAACAACTTCCAGATATTTCGGGCCGACAGCTTTTAGCTGAAAGTGGCTTGGCCGATTAAAAGTAAAGGCACTGGTTTTATTCAGTGCCTTTGATCTATTAACCGCAGGATTTACCCCAGGTATTAGCGGTTCTATCACCCACGCCGATATGCAAAGAAGAGCTGCCATAATGTCCGATCGCTCTGAGGCGACCTTGTCTCCTCATTGTGCAGAGGGCACTAAAGGCACGATTGGCTTCCGAGCTGCTCGTGAAGCGCACGTCGATGGACGTTCCATAAGGATGGCGACCAGCGGCCCCTCCGACGTTTTTGTTGTAAGGCTCAGGTCTCCACCAATTGTAGATGTGACTGATTTTGATCCCCTTAGCCTGAAGATCCTGTAAGATACGCACACCCGCGATAGGATGTTTCCAAGTGCTTTCATCCGGGTGAATCAAGTTGCGTGCTTGGCTTGAACCATAAGTGCAACTGAAGGTGTTGGAGCTCGATGGATTGGGGCGCACCACTTGATTGCACCACGTGCTGCTGCCCGTTTCACTCACACATCTTTTTAGGAATTTTTCTTTTTTAGAAAGACCGAGATTCACTTGATACTTTTGCGAGCTTGACGCTTTCACGCAGCCCAAAGCAAGAAGCTCCTCACCAATTCCACCCACGGCACCCACGTCATCATGGATATGATCCAGAATGTCTTCACTATCTGAATGTGTCGTGTCTGCCACTTCATCGGTGTATTGTTGTTCACTATTGGATTCATCTGACGCGCTAGAAAGGTTTTCGAAATCGTTTGCGCCTCCTTGGCAACCCAGCAATGGCAAACCAAGGGCAAGAGCTAAAGTCAGCGCGTTCATTTTAATTTTCATCTGATCTCCCTCACTGCGCTTTGGCAATGAGGTGTCAGACTACAGTGATTACAAAAAGATCATCTATGGGCCAGGTCTTCATTCTGGAAGAAGGCCTTGGCAAAAGCGAATTTTCCAAGAGACCTCCGAACCGAGGCCTGTTTGTTTTGGGGTATTGGTAATAGCTCATATAGCCGCCGTTACAAGAGAGCGGCCTGTATAATTTCCAACCGCGGACAGGCCAGTGGGCACCTTGAGGTCTTCAAGTTATAAGGAGACTTCATTTTTCGAGGTGCCCATGACTCTAAGAAAGCCACTGACTGCCCTAGCTGTATCGCTCTTGATTTTTGGCCTTGGTCTCTCTGCCGCACATGCCGGAGCAGGAAACCCCTCTCGAGAAATCGAAGGCGACTCTCTTCAAGAAAAGCAGCTTAAATGGGTTTGGCAACATCGCAAAGACTTCTTGAAATCCTGTCTTGTCGACAAAGAGTGTTCGGCTCAAGGGCCCACCAAAGATCTTCTGACTCGGATTTACCGACAAATGTCCTCCACTTCGGATCAACAGATTCAGTTCAAAAGCGAGAAATCCAACCCGGGCCTTTTCGTTTCTAACCAAGGCGACATTCACCGTATTGCTATGACCAGCAATCGACCTGGCAGTCCAATTTATTTCAATACGGATCTCATTTATGGATTGAATTTGGAAAACATGGTGGGCGTTGTTTTTCATGAACTCACTCATCATCTGGGTATTGCCGACGATGCTCAGCGCCTTCCGGATCAGGTGGGCGCTGCGATGGCTAAACACTTTCGTAAAAATACCCTTCGCTCACCTTACACAGGAATTGAAAACTCAAAAGTTGAATCTGCCGTCTTTCAATCGTCATTCGGCGATGAAGTTAAAGAAGAGTTCTTCTTCACGAATTTCGGTTTTATAACCGATGGTCACTTTTTCGCAGACTCGGATTTCGGCGCCTTCAACCTTTCTCCGGGTTGCAACAAGGATGGCTACAAAATCGCAGCTCAGCGCACAGAAACACCTGTATGGCGCGAGTCCATTGATAGTAATGGCAAAAAAAATATCCGCGTGACCATGCTCTTCAATAATCTTTGCTATAAAAGAAAATTTGTTTTCGGTGCAGATCACGATGTCAGCAAACGCAATTACACCTTTAGATTCTACCTCACCCCCGAAGGTCGTATTGACCCTACCCAAAATATGACTGAAAGACTCGCGGATTCTATGGGCGCTTACATGGATTATATTTCCACCATTCAACTCATAGAAATGCGTTTCTCAAATACTCAGATAAAAAGTGGCGGCGTCCTCAACATCGTTGCACGTATCAAAAGTTTCACTCCATTGAAGCCCCAGAAATGTCAGCTCGGCCTTGCTATTCAGGGAACTCCAGTAGACAACGAGGATGGGATGCCTCGAGTAAATACAACTCCAGAATGCCGTATTACAGAAGTCTCTGACGGTATTTGGGAGCTTCAAACAAGTCTGCCGATCAGTTCAAACTTTGCTTCAGGAAACTACTTTGCAAGACTCATCTTTATTACAGGAACGGGAGGTGATGGTGCAGCCTACCTTCAGCTTCCTGAGAAATATGGATTTACTGTCACCTCGAGCAATACTGCTGCCGGTTTTTCAATTGTGGAGATGACAGCTCCAAACCTCACTCCACTCAAAAACTTTGGTGCTCAAGCTCTTACAAATTCATATCGATATAGCCAAGGACAGAAAATTGATGTGTATTTCAAAATAAAATCTGCAGGTCCAGTGCGCATCAAAGGTCTCGCCTTTTACACACTTTCAAATGTGAACAATGAACTGACCGCTATAAAAAACACTATGAGTATTGAAGATCTTCCAGAGATGCAAATGACTCAGAAGTCCGTCAATTCCGAGCCTGGCTATCAAACGATTCAGCTAAGTTTTGTCATTCCGACCATGTGGCTCAAACATCAAACTTTTGGATTGAGTCTCCAAGAAGTCATCTTTGAAAATGACAGTTTTCAAATCACTTCTTGGAATGCCAAAGGAACATTTGACTCTATGTTCCTCATCGAGGAAATCATTCAGGCCAATCCGTAGATTTAGTCTTGAAGACCGAATTGTTTAAGCTTCAAAAGAGACTTTTCCGGAGAAGCTACAATTTCAAGCAGCAGAGTCTTCTGCTGCTTTCTTCCTTGGCACTCGTAATCCGCACTCGCCCTCACAAGGAAAACCACCTCAGATGACTGCTTCCCCGCCTGCAGTGCATAGGGATTAAAGAGACGGAATTTTTGAACCGGACCTTCACAAAGAGCTTCTTGAAAATCTCTCACACTCAAATGCAAAGCCTCGGTCTCTGGGAAAAAGACCACATAAGAAATAACACTCGTCGTTTTATACTCAGTCCATTGAATCTCAAACAAGTTGGATCTCAAGACCAAAGTTTTCTCTCGGGACTGAATAAAGTTAAAAAGAATCGATCTGAAGTCCTGACTGCGCTCTTTTGAAAACGAGTTTTGGAATGCATAGATGTCCCAAAGAATCAGAAAGGCTTCCCCTTGATTCAAGAGCTCATTGCCATCCTGATCATAAACAGACAACTGCTGAAGGTTCACAGTCCAATTTCCACCAGAAACTTCAAAAGCTCTGCCCGATTCACGAGAATTGAAAATGAGATTCTTGACTCTCAAAGCCGCGACGAAGCCTCGAAGGTCTGCCTTTGCAGAGTCCGAAATGAGCTGAGCCCAAAGAGGACTTAAAATATCTTCTGCGTTGCCTTTAGCATAGACGAGGTTCTGTTCAGAAATTCCAGCGGCATTCCCAACATCTTTCCAGGCAAGAGCATTAAAGGCGACTAAATTGATAAGCGAAACAACAACGACTTTAGAAAAATTAAACGTCATGACTCTTGCCTTTATTATCTAGAGGAAAAAATTGAATGCCCAAAGCATACAGAGAATTTTTTGTGGGATTCTCTTGAAGGAGGGTCGCAAACTCGCGACGAAATTTTTTAATCATGTCCTGGGCCTTTGGAAAGTCTTTGGCATCAATGGACATCATGATGTGAGACACGTCACGTTCTTCAATGCTGCCATTCTCAACACAGTCGAGCCCCTTGTTCATCATCTGCAGATGAAACTCGCGCATCTCTCGAGAAGGAACTCCACTTGGAGCGGCTAAGTTGGATCCCGTGGGCCGATAGCCCGTTTCTTCACTTTTAAGAAGCCCGAATGTTTCCAAACGCTCTAAAGCCTCCGCAACAACAAAGGCGTCGAGACCCAGCTGATTGGCCATCCAGTCGATGTCAGACTCAAAAGTCTCACACTCCATCATTTCAAGAAGAGCCAAGTGGTACCATTCGGAGATAATTTTAAAGCGTTCGAGATCCAATTCACCATAACCATGCTGAACTTGAAACTCTCGCAGCTGATCCCGGGCCTGAGCCTTGCGAGTGGAATTGCGGCTATGCTCTGCTTCCACCAGGACAATGAAATGCTGAGTTTCAACTTCAGAGAGTTTTAGCTTTTCACAAAGAAGTTCGGCAGCGTGGGCCGACAGACCGCATTTGCGTCTCATCACTTCAGAAAGTTTAGAGGGAGAAACCTCAATATCCCGAGCAAAAGCTCTGAGGGAATACTGAGAATTTCGTCGACAACGCCGACGAAATTCTCGATCTATATAATCTCTGTAGGTGACAGCCACCTTGGACGACTCTGTTTGCATGACGGACTCATATCTGAGCCCACCTTTTAAGGCAAGCTCTTGCCGAACAGTACGTTCGCTATACTTAGCGCGACGCTTTGCGGGTATTTTTTTCACATTCATACATGATCTGCCATTCTTTTAGCTGAACGGTAGAGCTTGCAGACTCCACGGATTGACTCGGGTCTTTCTGCCCAGAAACCAGCGGCATCCCGAACAGGCTTCCAACCTTTTCGCCCTCAGCGCCTTGATTGTAAGACGTGTTGCCTTTGGTCTTTGTCTCTTGGCCAACAACCACTTCCCCCTCTTCTTGCACTTTTACGGGATAAGGAGTGCAAGTACGAGCCATCATTTCTTGGGCTTTCGCGCGATCTTCATCGCGGTGCTCAACTTTCAAGGCCACCACACCACCTTGTTGCGCTTTCTTCTTCACGTCACGAGCGTAGGGCTTGTAAGGGATGGTCACGCATCCTGACATCATCGCCGTGATCAATGTTGCTGTAAGGACTAGAACTGAGATATTTGCTTTCATTTTATTCTCCTTTAGTTTGTTATTTTTTAGAGAGGCATTGAGTAGCCAGCACGGAGGATAAATCCTTCGTTATGACCGCCGCCCTCTTTCATGACTTCCATAAGTCCACGAACGTACTCGGCCTCAAGATTGACCTTGCCGCCAAGAACGTCATAGTCAGCACCGGCGCCAATAGAGGCCAAAACATCTGTGGAGTTCAACTCAGAGGTGACACTGAATTCGTCTTTCACGCCGAAGAGATTTGTTTTGCCTTTAGCTGACAACAATTGAGCCACGGTGACCCCACCCAAGACTTTGTAGCTCACTGGGTTCTCCGTATTGGCTGGCATAATCTGATATGTTCCTTTGATCGGAATTGCGATGTAGTGCAATTCATACTCTTCTTTTATCGCCGTCGTCCCATTGGCGACATAGATGTATTCGCGCTCAGCTCCTGCCTGGATGTACTCAAGACCACTTTCAATTTGAAGACCTGGAATGGATGTTGACCACTGCCCTACCGCCCCGGCAGCCACACCACCACGGCTTGAAAAATCTTGAGAAGTGCCAGTAATGTTAAAGGCACCCAATCCAATATATGGTTTAATATGAGTCGAGTGTTCCATTTTAAGAGTGGACGTATTTTCTGCAGCAAAGGCAAAGTTCGATATCATCAAAGAAAGCATCAGAACAAATTTCATTTTAAAAAGTCTCCTCATAAATTTTGAGCAATGTTGATGGGCTCAAAATAATCGCGAGAGATTTTTCTTTGCAACAAAACAGTTTTCGAATCGTTCAGCGAATTTCACCGAACAGCATTCTTCTTCTTTCAAAAGAAATATAAACAGAGTTTGTGGCTCCCGATGGAGCACACTTGCTTCCATTAGCGATTCTTTAGGCATGTCTGCGTCACTGTTTTTAGAGAACATAAATGGAGCGCTTCAGTTCAACAGCACATAGGAATTCACCAGAAAAAGGGATTCGCTTATCGAACATCCCTTGAAATAGCCTAAGGACTTCAGCTATTTAAGGAATCGCTTGCTTATTCAAGTATTTTATTGAATACTTGATCTTATGGAAAAATCTCATGAAACACAATTGGCCGTTAGATCTCGAGTATACGAAAACATCGGCTTGCTTTCGCAAGCCATGGCTTCTCCGATTCGTTTGCGCATTTTGCAGACTTTGGCCAATAGCCCAAGCACCGTAGAAAACATCAGTCAAAAAACTTTTGAATCTGTGGCCAACACTTCTCAACATTTGCAAAAGATGTTGCGTGCAGGATTGCTTCGCTGTGAAAAGCGCGGACTCTCGAGAATTTACAGTCTTGCGAATGACCAGGTTTTGGAATTGTGGTTGAGCCTTCAAAAGCTGGGTTACCAACTGAGCCCTCAAGTTCAACAAGATGAAGAGATCCTCTGCCCGACAGAGCTCTGCTCTCCTCTCAGTCTTGATGAAGTTTGGAAAATGATCAAATCAGGAAAAGGCACACTGCTTGATGTGAGAGACGTCGAAGATGCTGAAGGATCTCCGGTGGCCAGTGCGACCACTATCCCCGCCTCACAAATTAAAAAACGCTTTCATGAAATTCCTAAGAGCAAAACTATTTTTGTGTTTTGCCGAGGACGTTATTGCTCTCTCGCCAACACGGCTGTAGAGACTCTTCGAAAAAATGGATACAAGGCATTTCGTCTCAGAGAAATGTCCTACGAAATAGAAAAGTACTCTTAATACCAACTCACCCTTCTTACTAGGAGACCTTAGATGGAAATGAGCTTTTTAGGTGTCTTTGGCGCCGGTCTACTGACTTTCTTCTCCCCGTGCGTATTGCCCATGGTGCCTATCATTGCCGCCAACTATTTGATGGCGGGCTCTGCCAGTCGCTTCGCGCGCATTCAATCCACCGTTCTTTTCTCTCTAGGATTTATCTTTACCTTCACACTCATGGGGCTCAGCCTTCCTTTCGTTTCTGACTTTTTAGGAAGCGCGAAAGTTCCTTTGTTACTGGCTTCTGCTGTGGTGATTTTTCTTTACGGCCTTAAAATGAGTGGCTTGGCCTTTCAAAATGCCGACAGCTCTCGATTTCTCGCGTGGCTAAATCGTTCAGCCTATATTCCAGATTTTAAAAAGTATGTTCCTCGTTCACTTCATGGATTTCTTTTTGGTGCGACCTTTGGTCTTGCGTGGACACCTTGTGTGGGACCTATCCTGGGCGGAGTTCTGACTTACGTCGCCACCAAGGATCGTTCTCTTTTTGAAAGCGTCAGCTTGATGGGAAGCTTTGCTTTGGGAATCGTTCTTCCATTCCTAGCGTTGGCTATCGGTGGAGACCTTGTTCAAGGCCAACTGAACAAACTTAAAAAATTCTTACCTCGTATTGAAGTCGCTACCGGTTATGGCTTGATGATCGTGGCAGGACTTATTCTCACTCAAATGAATCTGCCCTCAACAGTGACCTCCGATGAAGAGCACGACAAGATTCATTTTTCTACTCCCCACGGAGTCACAAGTCTTGAGAAGCTGCCAATGACTACGAGCAAATTGCTTTTCTTCCATACAGACACTTGCCCTGTCTGCCATCAGATGGAAGCATTCCTTCCCTCTATTGAGAAAGAGTGCACCTCACCAGACTTCCAAGTGGTGCGCATCAATGTTGCACTCCCTGAGAATCAGGAGATCGCGACCAAGTTCAAAGTTCGTGCGGTACCGACACTCAGTTTGATATCACCAACTGGAGAAGAGATTGCTCACACTGTTGGATATCAAAGCGAGATGAATCTTCGTAAAGCGATTGATGCGCTTCCAAAGACTTCATGTCAAAATGCGGCTGTGAACCCCCTGCCGACAACCGCACCTCAAGAAGGTGAAAGCTGTGACCCTGCCAAAAGTTCTGGCAATGGTCTGACTTGTTAAAGTAAAGGAAAGACTTAAGGCCAAAGTCTTTCCCTCTCCCATAAGATAAAAAAGAACTCTATTTAAAAATTACCTCAAGTCTCGCAAACATAAAGTGATTCGTTTTAACTCGATACTTTGATGAGCTGACACTCATAAGAGTTGATCAACTTTGGTGTCCATCAGAATCATTTTCTATCTCATATCATCACGCTCTCTTTAGAGAACACTAAAGTAAAAGCTTCAGTTCTATGTCATACTTCAGTGTGGTTTTAATAAATGAAGGAGCAAATGAATGAAACAATACTTAGCATTGGGCCTTGTGGCCTGTATGGGGATTTCCCAAAATGCCTTCGCACAAAGTAAAGAGGAAGTGATTCGAGTCGGAAATCTGAAACTCGCCCATTTCGCTGCAATTTCCTATATCAAAGAAATTCAAAAAGACTGCGGCATTCGCGTAGAGGAACGCATCTTCGCAAAAGGCCCAGACATTATGCAGGGCGTACTCGCCGGAGAAATTGATATCGGGGCTTCGGCTTCAGAAGCCACTGTTGCGGCTCGCGCCAGCGGCTTACCTATTTTCGTGGTGGCAGGTTTTGCCAAAGGCGGAGCCCGTTTGGTCGCTCAACCAGGGCTGAACATTAAATCCGTTAAAGATCTCAAGGGCAAAAAAGTCGGCGTGACTCGCGGAAGTATCCAAGAAGTTCTGCTCGCTGCTGAGCTTGGCAAGCACAACCTCAGTTCTTCAGAACGCAAAGGTAAGGACGTTCTTCTCGTTTATCTTGGCTATCCTGATTTGAATCAGGCCCTGCTCACCAAACACATCGATGCCATGTTGCAGTCAGAGCCGTACTCTTCTCAAGCTCTTGCAAAAGGTTTTGGGGTTGAAGTGATTAAACCCTATGACACTGATATTGGGGAACCTGTGAGAACCCTCGTGATGACTGAGAAGTTTTATAAAGAAAGACGTCCCTTGGCTGAAAAGTTCATGCGCTGTTTTGTGAAGGCGACCAAGACCTTCATCGACAAGCCCGAAGTGGCTGAGAAATATGTGACTCAAACCATTTTCAAAGGTCAGTTGACTAAAGCAGAGTTTAAAGATGCCATCGACAACTCTCCTTATAGCTATGACATCACTGTCGATCATATTCAAAAAACCACAGACTTGATGGCTAAGCATGGCATTGGGCGAATGAAAACTCCGGCAAAGGCCATAGACTGGGTTAAAACGGACCTCTTAGATGAGGCGAAAAAAGAACTCGGTGTGAAATAAGATATTCAAAAAACAGAAGGCCTTTCGCAAGAGAGGCCTTTTTTATTTCTCATTGTCTTGAGTCATATCTTCTAAATGCAAAGCCACCAGAAATCGCGAAACCATGTTATAGCAAGCGATGACACCCACGGCTTCGACGATATGTTGATCTGAGAAGTGCTTTTTTAAATCTTGAAAGACCGCATCGGGCACTTCAATATTGCGAGTGGATTCATCGGTGAGAGCCAAGAGCGCCTTTTCTTTTTCATTAAAAAGACGACTTTTTTGCCATGTCATAATCTCGCTGGCTTTTTCTTCTGTGCCACCCTCCGCAAGATAAACACCGACATGCTGTTCCCACTCATAGGGCGCTTTATTGAGCTGAGCTATACGACAGATGAGAAGTTCTCGAAGCTCGCCATTCAGGCTGAGCTCGCTACGAATACGTTTTAAATACTCGTTCCAGCCTTCGGCCAAAGGAAAGCTATTCAAGAGCAATCTATCCAGGGCGATGAGCTTACCGTCTTTACGACGACCCTTAATTTTTTGAATAAGCTCTGAGGGAGCCGGATCACTGTCTTGCCAAAGTTTCACTCTAGTTTTCATTCACTTACTTTAGGAAGACCATGCCACCCGGTCAATGCCCAGAACCAAGAATGAGTCCTCCAAACCATCCTCAATTTTGTAAATTCACACCAAAGACGAGTGGCCCTTGAAAGAAACCCGCAGATGATCTAGCTCTTCTTCATCTGCACGGCGTCGTCAGTGTCATTTTTCTTAAAAAATGTGGATGGATGTTTGCACCGAGGGCCCAAAAGACCGTATTCTAGACAAGATGAAAAAAACTAATTTAATTATTGCAGCAGCTGTTCTTACGCTCTCTGGTGGAGCTTATTTCTTTTCAAAGAATATGCCTTCAAGAGAACCTCAATCAACAAGCGAAGTGAATGCGCCACAAGTAGTGCTTCCAGTGGATCAACGCTATCCCTATGTGATGCCAAAAAGATCTTCGTTGTCGGTGGAGTTGGCGAAGTTGCAGATCAATCATCAAGACATCCACGCCATCGTCGAGACCGCAAAGCCTCATAAAGATTTGGCTCGCCTTGCTGTGGGCACTCGTTTTCAAGTGACTCGCTCACAAGCTCCGGATGCAGCTCTTCAAGGAATTCGTTTCCGTTTTGCAGCAGCCGATGTCCTTCAATTGACGAAAACAGAAAATGGCTGGACTGCTGAAAAAATCATTAAGCCTATCGAAAAGCGCGTTGTGACTTTCATGGGAACTGTAAAGAGCAATCTGTGGGAATCTGCCGCTGAAGCGAAAATGAGTCCTTCCTTGATTTCCGAACTTGCTGAGATTTTTGCCTGGCAAGTGGACTTCGCCAGAGAAGTACAAGTGAATGATCGCTGGCGTTTATCTGTTGAGCAAGAATTTGCCAGCGGAGAGCTTGTAGGTCTGGGGACAATCCTCTCTGCAGAGTATGTCAATTCCGGTCAAGTACACACAGCCATTCTCTTTAGACAAGGTAATGAAAAAGTCGGTTATTTTGCTCCAGATGGCTCTAGCTTGCGAAGAATGTTTTTGAAAAGTCCCATTCAATACGGACGCATCTCTTCAAAATTCCAGAAGAAAAGATTTCACCCCATCTTGCAAACTGGCCGGCCTCACCTTGGTGTCGACTACGCCGCTCCGGTAGGAACTCCTATTCGCGCGGTAGGTGATGGTGTGATCTCTCTAGCAGGCTGGAGTGGCGGCGGAGGTAATGTGATTAAGATCCGTCACAATGCCATGTACGATACAGCTTATAAACATCTCAGCAAGTTCGCCAAGGGCATCAAAAAAGGAACTCGAGTTTCTCAAGGACAACTTATCGGCTATGTGGGCTCAACAGGCTTGTCCACTGGACCTCACGTTCACTTTGAGTTCTTCGTCTCGGGGAAATATGTTGATCCGCTGAAGCAGAAATTTCCTTCAGCTGACCCGATCCCAAGCACGAGCTTGGCTGAGTTCATCGCAAGCCAAAAAGTTCTCATGGCTCGCCTTCCAGCTTGGGCCAGTGCTGAAACTAACACCTCTGTAGAATAGGTGCCCTAACAAACTTTACCAGAGCATGGTGATTGGGAGAATACTTGAGGCGATGTGGTCCAAGGGCAGATTTTGATAAGAAAATCGAGCAGGTCCTAAAAGCTGTATAGAGTATTTTGATTAAATAGGCAGAAAAATCCGAACACCTACTCGAGGTGGGATAGACATGACAACAGAGTTGAATTTTGTGTTTCTAGTTCTTCGAGAGAATTTCCGAACAATTTAACTTTTAAAGATGTTAAAAATGACATCATATTGAAGCCTCCTTTCTTGTTAATGCTTCGAAAGTCATAATAGCAAAATCAAACAGAGAGTGTGAGAGCGTTTATGGAATTCCGATATGTATGAATTGCATATCTAAGCGTGAATTATGCTCACATCAAAAGAGGGCTTTACCCACAGAGCCCTCTTGCCAATCCCCTCTTTCTTAATTTTATTTCTGACAAAATGGTGCTGAAGGATCCTTAGAACAAGCCCATGCTTTGATCTGAGCCATCTCTTGATCTTTGCTGGCGTTTGCCTCTTTCAGCTTTTTATTTTCTTCGCGGATCGAAGCGACTTCTCTATAGATCTCTTTTGTTGCCTCAATCAATGGTGACACCAAGGCTTGATAATTCACGGCCTTGTAGCCCTCAGGATCTGTGTCCACCGCCTCAGGAAATTCTTTTTCCACTTCTTGGGCGATCACGCCCATTTGAGAGCGATTGTTGAACTGACGAGCGGGAAACTCATCAGTCCGCCACTGATAGGTCACTCCGCGAAGACGAAGGATTTTAGCTAAAGCCTGATCTAAAACCTGAACATCTTTCTTAAAACGAATATCTGACGTCAAGACTGCGCCGTTGGAGCGAACTGAGCCTGTGGCGTTAATATCTCCAGACACCGCCAGCTTGTATGTCGGATCGACGATTCCAATCCCCACATTGCCACTCGGAAGCATCGTCATATAATCCGTATCATTGGTTCCAAAAATCAACTTGCCGTTTTTCTGATTCTTCACAGTCAAATCAAAGAAATCAAAACTGCGATAACCAATAAATCCGGACTCTTCCATCAGATCATTTTTGTTAGCAAAGAACTCCAGACTCACTTCATTTCTCGGACCTAAATACTGCGTTTTAAGACGAACAGCTCCGGGCTCATACTCACTGTTCTGAGCATAGGCCTCTATATTTCCTTCGTTGGTGATGCCCACAAGACGATCCGAAACACCTGGTGTCCCGACTCCCAGACTCCCTTTTGCAAAATAGAAGTAGCCCGCAGAATCCATATCGTTGACCATGATGAAGCGATCCACAGGAGGAGCTCCCTCCTTCATCAAGAGGATCGAAGAAGTGTTACTTGCGTGACCTATAATTGAGAGATTCGCAACAGGTGCTGTCGTACCAATACCTACGAATCCGCCCGTGGGATTCAGAAAAATATTTCCTTTGGTGGCATGGGCCGTACTTTCGATAGTCAAATTTTCGGAGAGGGCTGTTCCACCGTTCAAAGTTTGGCCTCCCGCTCGCCCTGCCAACATCAGGTACTGCGTGAAGGTGTCTGCTGAAACAGCGGCCCAGCTTGGAACTCCAGAGCCGTTTGATGTCAGAACCGAGTTGTTCGCCATGGCCAAGGTCGCAAGACTTCCCAGTCCCGAAACCTGAGTGGAGGCGATGGCAATATCCGTACAAGCCAAGCTGTCCGTGAGGGAATCGAAGGTTAAAGTTTTGTTTGCACCACAACTTCCTGATAGAGCTTGGCTTCCAGTCACTTGGGAACGCAGATCCAACATGGAGATAAACCCTGGCACGAGACTGCCACTGTCATATCTCAACACTTGGCCATCGAGAGTTGGCGCTGCGCTAATAGGTACACCTTTAATCTTATTCACAGCCGTCGTCACAGAGCCCGCTGTAAATCCCGAAGAGCTCACATCACCAGTCAAAGTGGTCACATATGAGCCCGCTGGCTGCTTGTCATTAAAAGTATTCCAATCCACTTGATCAAGATAGCCGCTGACTGAAGTTGTCGCCTTTGGCATATAAACTCTTGGGGCTGCCGGCGTTGACAAGTCCACCATCACAGGAGCTGTTCCAGTCACCGAAGTCACGCTGCCCGAGCTTGGCAACATCCATGAAAGATTCCCGGCATCATCTGAAGCCAACACTTTCGTCGTTCCCGCTGAAGGAAGTTCCTCGGGAAGTTTAAGAACATAGTTCGCACCAATAGGAGTTGTGGGTCCTGTGATACGAATGCTATTGCCACCTGCTGCAGGGCTTCGAATATAGAGATTGTCAGTGTAGGTATTGGTGCCATTTAGACTTACGCCCGTCACTGTTCCAGTTGTGGAAATATTTCCGCTGGTGCTGATGGCGGCAGATGATGACAGGCTGACAGCGACAAGATTCGTCAGGTTCGAGCCATCCAATGCCGGAAGTTTTGCATCATTTCCCATTTGCACAATTTGATTCGCTCCAGTGCCCACATTCACGGCCAGAGTTCCCGTCGCCGTGATGGGATTTCCAGGACTTGTTGAGTTCACCAAACCAGTGCCTGCCGCAACACTTGTGACGGAACCCACTCCACCACCACTGCTGACAGCCACGCAATCAAAACCACTGCCATCTGCTTTCGGACTTAAAAATGAATTCGCGGCACAGGTGCTTGGTAAGTTGGATTTCGCAAAAGGTTCTACGGAAGGATCTAATTCCGTGAAGGACGTCAGCGGAGTCACGCCGGTCCATGCGCCCCCACTCCATCCCAGCACTTGCCCATTCATCAAGGTCGGAAGGTTGTTGCCATTGAGCTCTCCACTTTTCGCATACTGTGTGCTGGATCCACTCAAAAGATTCAGCAGCTCTGAGAAATTCGCCGGGCTGAGAGGCGTCGCAGTACCACTGCTCAAACGAAGAACGGAACTGGCAGGTGATCCACCAACGTGTTGAGCATCATATGCGCTCACCGCCAAAGGGACGTAGTTCACATCCATCGGCGGAAGAAGCTGCTCTCCAGTCCCCGTGTGATCATCAAAAGAAACGAAGAGTTGTCTTTGATCTAATATAGAAGGCGTATAGGAAGTTCCTGAATTACAAATGAAATTAGGATATGTCGTCGTATTAAACGTGATGTTGGGATTATTCGCAAAAATTTTCTCGATCACGATCCCTGGATCTGCAGCCGTGCGAGATCCTCCGCCGTCACCGATCGGAATGACAAAGATGCCTTCGCTTCCCGCCATCGAGAAAGTCCGGTCCTCTTCATACAATAAACATTTCCCTGGATTAGGACTGAAGATCCGAATACGAAATGTAACACTCGTACTTTCAACTGGATCTCCAGCGCTATTGATAATTCGACCGTGATATGTAACGACCGCTCCCGCCCACACTGAGGCCGGCAGCCATCCCAGGCACACCAAAGCAACAATCAAAAACATTCTCATTTGCTTACTCCGTTCAAATTTCACCGAACATGAGGAGAGACTGGTGGTGTTGTTAACGTTCCTTTACAAACCCGCTCTCTTTATTTCGGAGGGACAACCGAAAACATGAAGTTTCCTCTGGAAGGATATATGGGATGTAATGAATAACTGTTTCGCGCCCGCAGAACGACTCACTCTGAGACACTAATGCAAGATTGTTTCAATTTTTGAAGACAGAAATATGAGTCTGTGTCTGCGCCTTTAACATAAACTTATACAGACTTAGGTCCTACATAAAGCTGTTTAAAATACCGATAAGTTACCTATGGGAATCCAGCGCGAACAATCCATTTCGACGATCCTTCTCCGGATCTTTTTTCTGCTGTGGAGCTGTGCCTGGACCTTGGCCTGTACTGAAAGATCCATGACTGTTTCATCTTTGGCTCAGTCCTCTGTGAGAGCCAACTTTTCAACAACCAAAAATCCTACCAATAAGACCTCTGCCATTCCTGTCACTGTGACCTTCTCGTCTCATATTGATTTACGAACAGCTGGTGCGGGAGATTTTGATATTCAAAATGGTTTTGTCGATAGCGCTGTCACTTGCTCTTTGAGTAACAAGACCTGCAGTTTTTCTGTCACTCCTTCATTCACCGTTCCTGGTCCTAGTGGAACCATTCAAGTTGGCCTGAGCAGCAATGTCTTCAATGGGACTGCGGCCTCGGCCACCGTTTTAAATATTGATGTGGATACGCAAGCCCCCACGTTCACACCGACCCTTGTGTCGGCATCGCAAGGAAATAGCGCCACGGTTTTTGAGTGGGACATTGTCTATTCCGAGAATATTTTATCGTATCAGATACTCAATCAGTTGCAGCTCTCTGGTGCATCTCAAGGCTGTAGTCTTTCGATGACGATTATTGATGGCCTCCATCAACGTGTTAAAGTGACGGGATGCTCGGACGACGGAACTCTGACGCTCACCCTGCCCGCAGGCAGCATTGAGGATCTCGCGGGCAATCCCTTCTTAACACCGGTGTCATTCCCCACTGTGGATATTAAAAACACTTTGCCGGTGTTAACTTTCAGCAGCCCTTCTGTTGGCTATCAAATCGGAAATAAGGCCATACTCTTTGCCGTGACAGGTCTTTGTAATGACGAGGGCCGAACCATTGACTTCACCCCTGCCGCAGAAACGCCGGTTCTCTGCTCCGGCGGAACCTGGAAAGCAAATTTCGATCTCACCCAGAAATTTGGAGCATCACTGACCATCAGTGGTGTCATCTCGGATCTTTTTGGCAACACCCAATCTGCTTCACGCATGTTTCTTCTTCCTCCGATTTCAATTTACTCCAACGGCTATGCTTTTGCTGTTGTCGATCAGAACAAGGCTGTCGCGACCTACGGAAATAGTGCTTACGGTGGCGACAGTTCAGCAGTTTCAGCAGATTTGTCTGGAAATGTTGTAAGAGTATCTAGCACATCGAAGTCCTTTGCCGCTTTGAAGTCGGATGGCTCTGTCATCACGTGGGGTGAACCAACCTTCGGTGGAGATAGCAGCGCTGTGTCCGCACAACTCACTAGCAACGTCGCAAAAGTTTTTGGAAATGAACGGGCCTTTGCGGCTCTCAAAAACGATGGTTCCGTCGTCACCTGGGGAATCAGTGGTTACGGAGGAAATAGCGGTTCTGTGACCGCAAGTCTGCAGCAAGACGTGAAAAAAATCTTTTCCACCTTGGGAGCTTTTGCCGCACTCAAAGACGATGGCTCTGTTGTATCATGGGGAGGTTCCGGTGGTGGCGTTGCACCCACCGCTGTCACCGCTGCGAACTCTGGCGTCATCGACATTATCAACAATGACTATGCATTTGCGGCTTTGAAATCAGATGGCTCTGTCGTCTCTTGGGGAGCCGCGAACTATGGCAACGTCGTCCCAACAAGCATTATGTTACCTGATTCCAAAGTAAAAAAACTTTTCAGCAACAACAGTTCCTTCGTGGCATTGAAAGATGATGGCTCTGTTATCGCTTGGGGTGGCGGAGGCATGCAAGAATATGGCGGAACGGCTCCCGCCAGTGTGACTGCCGTGAATTCTGGAGTGCTGGATATTGCTTCTTCTGAGGGAGCTTATGCCGCACTCAAAGCCGACGGCTCCGTTGTTTCATGGGGTCATGCAGACTATGGTGGAACCGGCGCTCCGCCATCTGTGACCATGCCCAGCTCTGGAGTGAGCAGCCTCATTGGCAATAGATATTCATTTGCAGCCCTCAAGACCGATGGCTCCGTCATTGCCTGGGGAGGCACGGACTGTGAGTCTGGCGGCACTCCAAATTGCGGTGGCCAGGCGCCAACATCTGTGACTCTTGCCGACTCTGGAGTTGTGAAGATATTTAAAAGTGATTTTGCCTATGCTGCTCTCAAGGATGATGGCTCCGTCGTCACTTGGGGCCATCAAACTTTTGGAGGTGACAGCAGTGCTGTCGCCGCTGATCTCACCTCAGACGTCATTCATGTCTCTGGCACTATGACAGGCTTTGCCGCTGTAAAAAAAGACGGCTCTATTGTTATCTGGGGCCAATAGATTTCGCGAGCTCGGTGATAACCTCGCGAAATAAATATTTTACGAATACAAAGGCTTGAAGGCTCCGTTGCGCAGATTGATGCCGTACTCAAGGTAAGCTTTCATAGCGCAGCCCATTTGTGTCCAGCCTTGGCAGTTTTGATAAGAGCTGATAATGCCCTTCTCATTTTCTTTCCAGCCGGTCTCAGAAATTTTCACCTGAGTCTCCTTGGGATTGAGAGCCTCAAAGATGAACTCTGTCTGAGTGTTGTATCCGCCTTCTGAGGCCTCCCATTCGATCACGATCAGCTTGTCTGCGACAACTTGTTTGACCTGAACAGGAAAAGCACCAGGAAAGTCAGCAAAATCCCATTGCACTGTTGTGCCTTCCTTAAGGGGAGCCGAGGCTCCTCCTGTCGTAAAGTATCCACTGAGTTTTTTGGGATTATAGACAGCATCAAAAACTTCGTGGACTGGCTTTTGCACAATTATTTTTACTTCGAATTTTGGAATCATGAAGACCTCCTGATTTTAATAACCTGATCTACTCGAATGGCGATGAACCATTACTAATCCTTGGTTTCCCGAGCTGGATGCTCGGGAAAGGGGGCTTGGGATCTCCCAATTGTCAGGATGCTCACACTATGGTCGCGCCGCAATCTCTTTAATTATCCCCCACACTTAGGAATTAGTTTATGACTTCAATAATGCATGAATGGAATTTAAATGGGAATTCGTTTTACAGCATGATCTCGCCGCGACAAATCGCAGTCACAATGAATAGGTTGCCTCTTGTTCTTGCCATCGGCCAAAGACCTTCTTTGAGAGATAAAATAGTTGCTTTGCACACTTAGGCGGTGAGAAAATACCTATGGGTCTTGTCCGCACTCAAGGACGAGAGTTATCGATTGGTAGGGTCGCCATTCAACAACAATTGGAGGCCCAGCTATGTCTGAAATATCGACGAAGCTTATGCATTTGTCCGTCGCTCTTTTTCCCATTCTAACTGTCGTCGGACTTTTCTGGATTATTGAACGAAAACGCCGCAAACGAGAGACTTCGAAAATCACACAAAATAAAACATAGGAACAAAGAATATAGAGAGAGCCTCGACTCTCTCTATATTCTTGAAGACGTGATCATTTCCAGTAAACCGGGGAATCTTTTCTTGAGATCTTCGCTGCGCAGAGAAGTCATTTTCTTCGTGCCTTCTTGACGTGTCTTTACGACCCCCGCCTCCCTCAGAATTTGCATATGATGAGAGAAGGTCGCTTTCGTCACTGAATAGTCAAAGGTACCGCAGGCTTTTTCTTCATTGGTGGTCTTGAGAAGTTCTCTAACAATAGAAATACGCACGGGATCACCGAGAGCTTTTAAAACCTGCTCCAAAGAAATGTCTTTTAATTTCGGATGTGAGGATGCTTCCATTGTTAGATAAATATCTAACAATATTCTTGCGCTTCTGCAAGAGCTCATTTATCTTGCGAATAGTTCGATATATATCGAACATTAAGAAAGACCTTTTTATGACACCTTCTCAGACTCCCAAAGGGCTTATTCCTCTTCTTGGAATCGCCGTCGGCGTAGTTGCCGCGAATCTCTATTATGCTCAACCCTTAATTGCCTTGATCAGCCAATCCCTGGGCCTAGATCCCGCAGCCGCGGGGTTGATCGTGACTCTCACCCAGATCGGTTATGGTTTGGGAGTTCTCTTTATTGTTCCCCTTGGGGATCTTGTCGAGAATCGCAAACTGATCTTAACGATGTTGGGCTTGGGTATTCTTTCTCTTTTGAGTTTGGCTTGGGCGACAGAGTTAATTCCTTATTTTGCGGCAGCTCTTGCTGCGGGCCTGGGCGCGTCTTCCGTTCAAATCATTGTTCCTTACGCCGCCCACCTTTCTCCGGATGCGACACGGGGTCGCGTGGTTGGAAGTCTGATGAGTGGACTCATGATCGGCATTATGTTGTCTCGCCCCATCGCAAGTATTTTGACGGATTTGTTTTCTTGGCATGCCGTCTTTTATCTCTCTGCAGCTCTCATAACTTTGTTGGCGTTGGTGCTTTATCGCTTTTTACCAAAGAGACATCCAGCCTCAAGCTCCATGCGCTATACAGATCTCTTGGGATCCATGGGGCAGCTATTTCTGCGAACACCCGTCCTGCGTCGACGGGCTATTTACCAAGCCTGCATGTTCGGAGCGTTCTCTCTCTTTTGGACGACGACACCACTGTTGCTTGCAGGGCCTGAGTTTAATCTTTCGCAAACCTCTATTGCCTTGTTTGCCTTAGCCGGTGTAGCTGGAGCAATCTCGGCACCGTTTGCGGGCCGATTTGCTGATCGTGGTTTTAGTCGATCTGCCACCGCCATCGCGATGATTTCAGCTTCTGTGGCCTTTTTGCTGACTCATATTTTTGCTCCAGGTTCGATGATGTCTTTGGTCTTTCTTGTGATCTCTGCCATTCTTTTAGATGCCGGCATCACGGCCAACTTGGTTTTAGGACAAAGAGCGATCTTTTCTTTGAGAGCAAAATATCGAAGCCGCTTGAATGGTCTTTATATCGCGACTATTTTTGTAGGCGGAGCCTTTGGTTCAACGGCAGGAGCTTGGGCCTATGCTCACGGCGGTTGGAACCTCACATCTTGGATTGGCTTCTCGATGCCACTTGGTGCACTGATTTACTTTGGCACAGAATGGCTGACAGGATTTCAAAAAACTCGCACTTCACGTCGGCTGCAAGCCCACGCAAAATAACATTGTCTGGGCTTTACGAACTGATCCCTTAGGGTGGCGGTATTTAAAAAGATTGGAGCTCGATAGGTGATCCCAAGCCCCCTTTCCCGAGCATCCGGCTCGGGAAACCGAAGATTTAGGGATGAAGAACTACCAAGCGAAACCCAATTTTAAACCCACAGCGTTTTGGTAGTCTCGTTTTGAACGGTCCCAGTCGATGGTGATGAAGTTATATTCCACCGCATAGACAAGACCTTTTCCATGAGAACTCACCCCCACAGTGGTGTAAGCATGAGTTCCCTTATCTGAATAGGGACCAAAATCACCGTGGTTATTGTTGACCTTTGTAGAAACGTCGTGGGTCTCGTGGATATAAGAAATATAGGGAACAACCCTTGCAAGCTTGTATCCAACACTGGCGCCCACCTGTTGAGTTTTAACATCCGAATCGCTGTCTGCTGAATCGTTCCCATAAGTCGTCGAAGTTGAAGTCGACTTTGTCCCGTAAGCCCCTTGAACAGAGGCCACCCAGACGTCAGATTTAGCGCTGTGATTTAAGAACTGCCAACGCAATCCCAAGAGCGAGTTATCTAAATAAACATCAAGGCTTTTTAAAACGCTCAAACTTAAATCAACGCCCACATTATTGGCCGCGACAAGATCTCCAGCATCAACATCCGAATTGATGAGGATAGAATCTCTGCGTGGAGGATTTGCAGAGGTGTCATTGACGACAGTCACCTTTGTCACCGCACTTCCCACAATGGCAACGTGACCGTCCCATTGATTCTCGCCCGTGATCGGTACGGCGAAATGAGAAGCACGAAAGTTAATAGTGTGTGAACAAGAAGAAAGCAATAGAACCAAAGAAATGTAAGCCAAGCTTTTCAAGAGCGTCTCCCTCAAACATACTGCAATACTTCAAGCAGTGTATTTGGAGGTACGAAGAATCACAAGACAGTTCCCTGCTAACGACCAGTCAAAAGCCGATTTTCTGGTGAGCTATGCCGCAGCCTTGTCTTCAAGTTTACGCAGAAGCTCTGGAACGTCGAGAATCATGAAGGTTTTCTTATTACCACTCAGATCAGACATTTCCACCACTTCTTTCATGTCTCCTTGAAGAGTATTCACCACGTCTTTGGCGAGGAAGGTGGGAATCTTTAGTTTCTTGCCTTCATCCACCGTATCGATAGACTCTACGGAATCCACCAAAAGACCGAATCTGCCTTTTTGCCCCTTCACGACGAGCATGCGAGAATTCATGGCATCTTCGGTAGGCTTCATTCCGTAGTAAGTGCGCAGATCGATCACCATCACGACCTCACCGCGCATTTTCATCATACCAATAACGTACTCCGGATAACCAGGAGGACGCATCAGCTCCTCGGTCACCTTGGCAATCTCATCAATGCCATTGAGTCTTGTCGATAGAAGATAATCCAACTTAAATGAAATATAAGGCTTGCGATCGCTGGCGTTCTCTTGCGCTTTCTGAGCCTGACTGTCGCGACTTCCATACAAAGAGTCATGTCCTCGAGTGATATCAAGAATTTCTTGGTCCGAGAGTATCTTTGCTTCATTCAAGAAAATCACATGGGCTTCTTTCTGATGAGGCAGCATTCCCCGCATCATTTCAATGCGATCTTGTTGAAAAAGAGGAATCGGTAAAACTTCATCTTCAAAGAAGGTCACGATACTATCAACGCTATCTACTAAGAATCCAACTTGAACCTTCTCAAGCTTTAAAATGATGATGCGCTTAGAACTCACATCCAACTCGTCGTCACCCTCAATTCGCAGGAACTTTTTAAAATCCAAGAGCGGAATGATTGAACCTCGTAAGTTCACCATACCGATACAATAATCTACAGCCAAAACACTTCTTTTAATTTCTGGAACACGAATGATCTCGCGAATAGCTGAAATCTCCAACCCAAACTCCATCTCTGCAGAACGGAAGGTGATGCATTGGCAACGTCTGGATTTCTTTCTTGCCACCTCAACCACATCACTGTGGGTGTTTTTACTGAGAATATCCGGAAGGTTTTCGATTTTCAAAAGAGACAGGGGCTCAATCACTTCCACAAGACGGTTTCCCCCATCGAGTTTCAGCACGCCGCGGATTACGGCTCTTTTTCCCTCTGCAGGATCATCAAACCTCGAAATGTCTTGATCCGCCACATTGAGAATTTCAGAGGTGCTATCAAATAAAAGACCGATACGAACCTTGTCCGTAGAAACAATGGCCACCTTTCTATTTAAGGCATTTTTATCGCTCTCAATCCCCAAGAGGTGGGCCACATCCACAATAGGAATCACAACTCCGCGTAAGTTAAAAAGTCCCGTTAAGAATGCCGGAGCCAAAGGCACCGGAGTGATCTTTTCTGGAAAGTTCACGACCTCTTGTAAAGAAGCTACGGAAATCGCCAATTCGACTTCGCCAAGACAGAATGAAGCAAACATTTGCAGTTTGGAGTTTTTCATTTTTAAGTTTTCTGCCATAGCTTCCATAGATCTTCTCCCTAAGCGGTCTTGGGAAGTTTCTCAACTTCATATTCCCCAGTGCCACAATCCAAACGAATCTTTGTTCCTTGGTCGCCACCGGGCTCAAAGGCCACGATCTTGATACGATGCTTTTCCAAGGCTTGTTTTGCCATTTTCAAATTTTCAACCCCTACCACAAATTTGATATAGGGTTTTTCCACTTCCATCATCTGCCCGCCACCAACCACCACGGCTTCCAACTCCAGAACGTCTTCTCCCTTGGCTCCCATTTTCTCGAGCATCTTGGGAATGGTTTGGCTCACATAGCGAGCAGCATAGTCCTCCTGAGAAGATACAGGCTGCGGGAGCAGGCAGTGAGCCAAGGCAATTTTTTGTCGCCTCTTCCAAATCAACGCAATTCCCACGCAAGAGCCCAAAACAGTTTTCAGCACCTCACCGACACCCGCCACCTTGATCTGACCAATTTTTACGTGGTGTTCGAGTTTTCCCAATCAAGATCCCTTCTGATAAATCAAAGGTTTCTTGAACAAGAAAGGCGTTTTCAGCCGCGCCAGAGACTCGGACTCCCCGAGAATCAAAATGGCCTCGTTCTTCATAGAGCGATGAATATTCTGAAGCACCAACTCTTGATCCCGATCGTTAAAGTAGATCATCACATTCCGCAGAAAGACGATGTCATAAAACTGATTCTTCGGTGGGCGGTGATGCAGATTATGAACCGTAAACTCCATTTGCTGTGCGAGAACATCCGACGCTTTATAGCTGCCTTCGGAGACCGCTCTGAAGTACTTCACAAAATGATCGGGAAACTTGGTTTTGAGCTCTTCAATGGATCTCCCCTTGAAAACCCCGGATTTCGCTTCGTTCAAGACCTCTGTTGAAATATCAGAGCCATAAATTCGATAGCGAAATGACGGATGCGTGAGCTTAAAGTCCTCACACAACATCGCAAGGCTGTGGGCTTCCTCTCCAGAGGATGAGGCCGCCGACCAAACTCGCAGCGTATGGCCTGAATTCTGCTTGAACCACTCAGGAAGAAAATCTTTTTTAAAGTACTCCCAGATCACCGGCGTGCGAAAGAAAAGTGTTTCGTTCGTGGTCACTGCGTTCACAAATTCTTGAGTTTCTTCTGTGGTCGCTTGCAAATAATCAACATACTGCTCTGGTGTTTCAAGGCCCAGAACACGAAGGCGTCGACGGATGCGCGAGACCAAGAGATCTTTCTTGCGCTCCTCCATGGTGATACCCGTATGTTCTTTGACCAAAGAGAGCAACGTTCTTAGTGCTGCCCCCTCTAGCTTTCGCGCACCTTCGCTCACGGTTTATACCACAAACTTAGAAACTGTTTTATTCAGCTCATCGGCTTCATTCACAAGACCACGAGTTGAATTCGCGATGCTTTCAGAAGACTGAGCCGATTTCTCGGATTCCGCAGCAATGTGCTGGATCGCCGAGCTGATGCCCTTTGCAGCTTCAGATTGTTCTTCTGCCGCCAAGTTGACTTCAGAAATGGATTGCGTGGTCTTCTCGATGCCATCCACGATCTTTCCAAAGGCCTCACCAGCTTGTTTGGAAATGGAGCTGCCTTGCTCAACACGCTTCACAGACTCATTAATGAGTTTAGAAATCTCTTTAGTGGCTTGAGATGATCTCTCTGCCAGCTTACGAACCTCATCGGCCACCACTGAGAAGCCCAAACCGTGTTCTCCAGCTCTTGCCGCTTCGATGGCCGCATTGAAGGCCAAGAGATTTGTTTGGCTTGCGATTTCGCTGATCACCTTGATGATCTCGCTGATGTCTTCAGAAGATTTGTTGATCAGCTCCATGGCCTCAATGGATTTCGCAATAGCCTGATTACCATGTTCAGCTTCTTTTTGTGTGACCTTCGCCAGTTCATTGGCTTTTCTCGTGTTATCTGCAATAGATGAGATGGAGGCCGTGAACTCTTCAATAGAAGCATTCATCTCTTCAACGGTGGCACCCAAACTCTGGGCTCCCGCGGCCACAGAATTTGATTGTTCTGCAATAGATTTTGAAGACGTGCCAAAACTATTGGCCGAACCAACCACTCTTCCGATCACGGCACGAAGATCCACCATCATCTTTTTAACACCGGTGGCCAGCTGACCTAAAGCATCTGTTCCCTCAAGAGTGATTTCAGCTGTGAGATCCCCCTCGGCGGCTTTATTCACAGTGATGAGAAGCTGATCGACCTTCGCCTGATCTTCTTCTGCTTTTCTTTTTACGGCTTGCTCAAGAAGAACTTGCTCCGTGATATCACTGGCAAACTTCACGACCTTATAAGGGACGCCATTCATGTCCATGATAGGATTATAAGTGGCTTGAATCCAAATTGCCTTGCCACCAGCTCCCACGCGCAGGTAACGACCAGAGTCAAATTCACCGCGGTTGAGTTTCTGCCAGAAATTTTCATAATCAGATGTTCTGGCATATTCGGGATCACAGAACATGCGATGATGCTTGCCTTGGATTTCCGCGAGGCTATATCCCAAGGTTTTTAAGAAATTTCCATTGGCCTCAATGATTGTTCCATCAAGACGGAACTCAATCACAGCCTGGGCTTTAGAAATCGCATCAATCTTGCCTTCATACTCTGCATTCTTCAATTTAGTACCTGTCACGTCCGTAGCGAATTTCACCACTTTAAACGGTTTGCCCTCAGCATTGAAGATGGGGTTGTAAGAAGCATTGATCCAGATCTCTTTGCCGCCCTTACCAAAACGTTTGAATTCATCGGCAACAAATTCCCCACGGGCCAACTTTTCCCAGAACTGCTTGTACTCTGGGGTGTTCGCGTAGGTCGAGTCACAGAACATGCGATGATGCTGCCCCTGAACTTCACCTAAAGAGTAACCTACAGCATTCAAGAAGTTGTCATTGGCCGTCAGAATGCTCCCGTCCAAATTGAACTCGATCACTGCTTGAGCGCGACCAAGAGCTGTGACTTTGCCTTCATAGTCTGAATTTTTTATTTTGCTCGCTGTAATATCCGTGGCAAACTTCACCACTTTAAATGGCTTGCCATCAGTATCAAAGATAGGATTATAAGAAGCATTGATCCATATTTCTCTGTTGCCTTTAGCGAAGCGTTTGAATTCATCGCTGACGAATTCTCCGCGACCTAGCTTTTCCCAAAACTCTTTATAAGCTGAAGAACTTGCGAAAGCGGGATCGCAGAACATGCGATGATGCTTTCCTTCAATCTCCTCCGCGGAATATCCGATGGCTGTTAAAAAGTTGTCGTTGGCTTTCAATATAGTTCCGTCCAATCCGAATTCAATAACGGCCTGAACGCGGTGAAGAGCTTTTAACTCTTCTTTAAGAACATGAAGTTCATCTTGTTGTTGATACATAGGATCCAATTTTAGTGCAGTGCTCATAAGAAACGTTCCCTCCACGCTCTTGCCTATTCGGAATTCAGGCAAAAGCATTGAGCCATCACATGATTCCTTACACAGTATTAATACCATTGAATCATGGGACCTATAAACTTAATCTAGTTGTAACGTTTTTTTCGATTTGAGCGGGTCAAAGTGAGACCAATTCATATCAAAAGTGGTCCCATATATTCATGATAAAAGTTTATTTTAATTAGATAGGGGTCCTATGTAAAATTCCTCACAATTGCGATTTCCCCTCTGAAGAGTCGTGGTTTCACCTTTTGTGGATTTTTAAAAGCAAAGCTCACGCCCGGAAACAAAATAGTCTTCGCTCGAAATCTCGGCCCCTTCACCGCTCCATTTTCTCATCACAAAAGTGCTCACTGGAAGAGGCTTCAATTATCCATTACAATGGATAATGTTTCTATATTTTACCGTCTAATAATTAATATCGAAGTCCGCTATAGTGATCTCAACAGAAAGGACTGACCTATGAAAAAACTATTATTCTCTCAAAAAAGCAATGAGCGTCATTGGGTCGGCGATGGCTTCCCGGTTCGCTCTATCTTTACATACAACGATCTCGCTAAAGATCTCACCCCTTTCCTCTTGATGGACTATGCAGGACCTGCAGAGTTTCCACCATCTAAACACTTGCGTGGAGTGGGTGAACATCCTCATCGCGGATTTGAAACTGTCACTATTGTCTACTCGGGAGAGGTTGAACATCGCGACTCCTCAGGCGGTGGTGGTTTGATCAAGCCCGGTGATGTGCAATGGATGACGGCAGCTTCAGGTCTTGTCCATGAAGAAAAACATGGCCGTGATTTCTCGGAGCGTGGTGGAGCCTTTGAAATGGTTCAGCTCTGGGTGAACTTGCCTCGCAAAGACAAAATGGCGAAACCTCGCTATCAAGGTCTGAAGAGCGAAAACATTCCTCAGGTGAATCTCGCCGATGGCGCGGGCACTCTTCGTGTTATTGCCGGAGACTACAGCGGAACACAAGGTCCGGCTTCGACCTTCACTCCAATGAATCTTTGGGACCTTCGCCTGAATGCTGGCCACAAAGCCACATTCAAGGTGCCTGCAGATCACACGGCCGCATTCTTTGTCCTGAGTGGCAAAGTCGAACTCAGCGGTGGCGAACACATTGGTGAGGCTGAACTCGCGGTGCTTGAAAAAGAAGGAGACAGCTTCACTCTGACGGCACTTGAAGACGCCAAGATTTTGTTCCTCGGTGGCGAACCCATCAACGAGCCAATTGTTGGATACGGTCCCTTCGTAATGAACTCTATGGGCGAAATAAAACAGGCCTTCATAGACTTCCAAGAAGGTCGCATGGGACATATTGGAGCCATTCAAGGCGCAGACTAATAACACCCCGAGAGGTCTTTCGACCTCTCGGGTTTTTTATTTCGGCCTCAATGAGGTCGGACATCTTTACTCTCAGAAGAACTACGATCTGACGATGGGCCACGTGCCTCGGCACCGGGCTCATAATGATGATAAGCCGCCACCTGTCCCTCAATCGTCAAGTACCAACCCCATGCTCTTCCCTGCTCCGTTGCCGTCTTAACAAATCCTGTGGCAGTCTCTGTCCGCGCCCAGTCTCTTTGAAGTTCACAAGCCACCATGTTCCAGCCTACTGGCTGAGCTCCGAGCATCACCATACGTTGAATGGCCGCCTTATGTCCCTCCACCGTGTTCGCACCTACACAATCCACCACTGGGAAAACTTCATAACCTTCTTTGATCGCATCCAGAGTAGGAAAGATCAGACAGGCATCAGTCCATAACGCCGTCATGATTAATTTCTTTCTACCCGTGGCTTTCACGGCTTTTACAAATTCTTCGTCTTCCCAAGAATTGATGGAAGTTCGATCAATAGATGGAACGCCATCCAATAACTCTTTGAGCTGAGGAATCGTATCTGGATTGCGCCCATTGGTGTGATTCACGGTGGTTAATATAATCGGAAGTTGAAAGTTCTTGGCCGTCTTAATGAGGGCCTTCATGTTGTCAATCATCAGCTGACGATCCATAGAAAGCGTGGTGAAGATTTGCGGCGGTTGATAGTCAATAATCACCAATGCAGAATTTTTTGGTGTTAACAGATGATCCTTGATTTGATCTCGAATAGGCGTGCTTTTCATTTTTTGCTCCTTTGGAATGAACTTCAGTAATAGTTCCCGCTTCAAAAGAAAAAAACTCAAGCCCAAGAGAGCCAAGATGCTAAAAAACTCTGACTTTCTGTCGCACATTACTATAAGATAAAAAAATGGATCTAAATGAAGTCGCCGTCTTTGTAAAAGTGGTTCAATCAGGAAGCTTCAGCCGAGCTGCCAGCCAACTGGGAATGCCAAACTCCACAGTCAGCGCCAAGGTCTCAGCCCTTGAAAAACGTCTAGGCGTCACTTTGCTCCAAAGAACAACCCGAAAACTTCATGTCACTCAAGCAGGGCAAGCCTTCTTTGAGCGCAGCTTAACTGCACTTCAAGAGCTGCAAGTTGCCGAAGAAGAAGTAACCCTCAATCAAGGTGAGCCGCAGGGAACCTTAAAGATCACGGCCCCTGTGGGTTTGGGAAGCAGCCTGCTTCCTGAGGTGATCGCTAAATGTTTAGACAAATATCCTAAGCTCAACATTGAACTTGTTTTTGCAGACCGTGTCGTCGACTTAATTTCTGAAGGTGTTGATTTGGCCATTCGCGCGGGCGAGCTCAGTGATTCAAGCCTCATAGCTAAAAAGTTAGGAGTGGGATACTTCGCCCCCTTTGCCTCGGCATCTTACCTAAAAAATCATGGCACACCCTCGCACCCGAAAGAGTTGCGAGCCCATGTCTGCTTGCAGTTCAGCTCTATGGGCAAAGATAAATGGGAACTTATCAATCGCAACAAAAGCAAAGTCACGGTGCCTCTGCCTGGTAAGATCATTGCCGATGACTTGAATACAATTAAAGACCTCGCCCTTATGGGCGAAGGCATTGCCTTACTCCCCACCTTCCTTTGTCAGACAGAAACCAAACGCAATAAACTTGTTCGCATCCTTGCCGAATGGAAGTCCGATGTGCGACCTATCAGTTTCGTCTATCCGCCACATCGTTTTGTAGCTCCAAAACTCCAAGCCTTTATTGAAGTTGCCACACCTATTTTAAAAGAACGTTTGAAGGATAACGAAATCTAAGAACCGCTGATTTTATTACTTTAATATTCCTTTTTTCAGATGATCTCGAAACAGATACAAAATAAAAACAAAAGCGAGAAAAGAAAAAGTCAGAAAGTAAACTTCGATCTCATAAAAGAACATGAGAGAAAATGAAATCAGGACAGCCAGGGTGGGAATAAGCGGTAAAAGTCCAATATTACCGGGAATACGAAAAGGCCTCTTAAGATCGGGCCTGACGAAGCGCAAATGAATTAACGCCAGATTTATAAGAATGAACGCACTCATGGTTGCAAAAGAAGATGCACTGGCCATGATCTTGATGCCTCCGGCTGGCAATAGCAGTGAGGTGAGACTAAATAAAGCCAGAGTCGCCACCCAAGGCGTCTCTCTTTTTTTACTCAATCGTGAGAGAATCTGTGGCAAGTCCTGCTCTCGAGACATACTAAATATCACTCTACTCGTAGAAAGAATTGAAATCAGAATGGTGTTGGCCGTTGAAAACATCGCAATAGCACCGATGACGAGGGCAGCTTTCGCATATTCATTCTTCAGAACGGCACTCAATGGCCCGTTGGTCTTAGCCAGCTCTGCAGGCGTTGCCAACCCCAATGCCGCAAAACTCACCAGGACATAAAGAAAACTTGAAGCCAGAAGACTTAGAATGATGGCCCGTGGAAGTTTCTTTTCAGGTTCCCGGGTCTCTTCTGCAAAGTTCACAATATTCTCAAAACCAAAATAGGCAAAAATGATCATGGCCGCCCCCGATATTGTTCCAGAGTTCACCTGCAACGAGATGTTCTCGCCGAAATGTGGAGACTTCAGACCTAAGAAAATAAAAATAAAGAGCCCTATCACCTCCAAGGCTGTGAAGGACATGTTAATCCAAGTTGCCTCTTTCAAACCCCAGATATTGAGTAAACTGAAAACCAATACGATCATAAAAGCTGCACCCGCGACATGAACACCCAAGACTTCATGCAAGTAACCACTGAAGGCCGTCGCTACAGTCGCTGCTGTGCAGGCCCCGGCAAACACCATCATGCTTCCGCACATAAATGCCAACAAAGGAAGCTGTGGAAAAATGCTCTTAAGATAAGTGTATTCAGCTCCCGTTCGGGGAAACATACTCGATAGCTCTGCGTAAGAAAGGGCCGTTAGAAAAGCGGCAATCCCCGCGATGATAAAGCTAAGCCATACAGTTTCCCCAGCAACACCGGCGGCCTGACCAATCACCGAGTAAATACCAGCGCCCACAATCATGCCGATCCCATAAGTCGTCAAATGGGCCAGGCCTAGAATTCTCTTCATGATATCATCCCCACCCTCATTATAGGTTCTAAACTTGGCCATAGTCTCTTGACCATCAGCTCTCTGAAATCTGTTTTATGGCAGAGGTGGCGCTGTCTCCCCACAGGAAAAATTTAAATATATTGAGCGACTTGATATTTCATAAAAAAATGACTTTTAGAGGTGATCATGCCCAGCAAAAATATTCTTCTGGCTGACGATATCAGCAGCAGTTCTCGTCATGGGAAAAAGCGTTCCTATCAGTTACGGAATCTGGCCGCTCATCTCAGTGTGGCGATGAAAGCCCAGCTGCATTTTCTTTACGTGGAAGACATCCCCGAGCACCTCAGAAAAAGAGAAAAGCTGCTCAGCCTCGAGAAAAGAAATCCCAAACTTATTGATAAGCTTAAGAAGAAACTAGAGAAGATATCATCCAACTATAAAATTCACATTGAATCCGGCGCCCCCGTTCAAAAAATTCTCGACTGCATGCAAGAGCTCGACGCAGAACTGATCGTGATTGCCACCAGAGGAAAAAAAGGCGTAAGCAAGCTTTTTTTAGGAAGTGTCGCGGAGGAGGTCATTCGCAATAGTTCCTGCCCCGTTGTCGTCCTTGGGCCTCAAGTCTTAAACGTTGGACTTGGCACACCTGATAGAAAGACGCGTATTCTTTTGCTCACAGATCTACAGGCGTCCAGCAAACCCGCCGAAGACTTCACAAAAAAAATAGCAAAGCAGCTGCATGCCCAAGTCACAGTTTTTCATTCTGTAGGCGACCCTATAATGCATATTAAGAACTTCTACTATCAAAGTGCAGTGACCAACTACTCCCTCGATGAAGACCTCGCCGCTATGAAAACGTGGGCTCGCCAGGAATTGACCAAACGCTCAGAGCAATTCAAAAAGGAAGGTCTCTCTGTACGAACTCGTTTTATTGTCGATGAACATGCCGTTGAAAAGGACTTAAAAAGAGAACTTGTCGAGGACTATGATTTGGTGGTCATGGGCACCCACAGTCGCAACAAGATTATATCCTCCTTTATAGGAAGCACGGCGAGAAAGACCTGCCTCATGTCTCCAGCGCCAGTGGCTATTGTACGCTCCAAATAAAAAAGGATTTCCTATGGATATTACTTTCCTGGGTGCTGCAGGCACCGTAACCGGATCTAAATATTTGGTGAGCATTCTCGGCGCTCAAGTTCTGATTGATTGTGGTCTCTTTCAAGGGCTGAAGGAATATCGGCTCCTCAATTGGGATTCCCCGCCCGTAGATGTTTCCCAGATCGATGCCGTAGTGCTCACCCACGCCCATCTCGATCATTGTGGGTACCTTCCTCGGCTTGTTAAAAGTGGATTTCGTGGCCCCATTTATGGAACCGAGGCCACCATAGAACTGGCTAAAATTGTCTTGATGGATGCCGCAAAAATTCAGGAAGAAGATGCCTTTTATGCCAACAAGCATAAGTACTCAAAGCACAATCCTGCCGTCCCTCTCTATGACAGCAATGATGTCGCCGCCACCTTCCCTTTATTTCGGCCTCAACCCTTTCATACAAACTTTGCGGTGAAAGATCTTGAATTTCACTATACCTTCGCCGGCCATATACTCGGTGCAGCCTCGGTCTTGGTTCGCCACAAGGACCAAAGCATCCTCTTTTCTGGTGACATTGGACGAAAGCAGGACCCTCTTATGCCCGCCCCAGAAAGCCCCGCTCCGGCTGACTATGTGGTGATGGAATCCACCTATGGTGATCGCCTTCATCGAGGCCCTGGGAGCAAAGATATTTTGACCCAACTCGTTCAGAAAATTGATCAACGTAAAGGCGTGCTTTTAATACCGGCATTTGCAATAGGTCGATCGCAAAATTTACTTTGCGAGTTGCTTCAGCTAAAGAAAGAACAGAAAATCCCAAGTGATGTTCCCATCTATCTCAATACACCTATGGGACAAGAAGTCACATATCTCTATCAAAACTATTCTTCACTGCTCAAAGTGTCTGCCCAAGAGATGGCTGAGATTTTTCAGCAAGTTCACTTCATCAAAACATCGGATGAATCTAAATCTTTGAATGAAAAAAAAGGACCCATGATCATCATTGCGGCCAGTGGTATGTTAACTGGGGGCAGAGTGCTCCATCATCTCAAAGCCTTTGGAGGAGATAAAAACAACATTCTGCTTTTGGCTGGATTTCAAGGGCCAGGCACGCGAGGTTGGGCTCTAGCTAACAACTGCACAGAGGTCAAAATCCATGGCCAATATGTACCAATAAATGCTGAGGTTGTGACTTCAGACTCCTTTTCGGCCCATGCTGATCAGAAAGAGCTTCTGGATTGGCTTAAACTGGCGAATCCTCCCCCTCAAAAAGTCTTCCTCGTTCACGGAGAAATCTCTGCGGCCGCTGAACTGAGCCATCGCATAGGCAATCAGCTTAAACTCACAGTTTCCATACCCAAAATGAATGAGCGTTTCATCCTAATTGCCAAGAGCAAGGAGTCAGAAAATATATTCTATGACGCTCAGATTTAAATACGCGCTCCTGCAACACCCCAGACCTTTAGACTCGAGATGCTGGACTTCACAGAACCATTCACCTATAAACTAAAGAGCACCAACACAATTGACTCATTACTAGTTTGAGGGGGATCCGATGTTCAAGCGTATTCTAAAATGGGTGGGCGGAGCCATTGTCCTTTTATTCCTCGTCGTCGTCGGTGCACTCGTCAATGCCGAAATGAAATATAAGAAATACGATGCTCTTGTCTTAGAAGACCCCCAATTGGAGATTTCCCTGCAAATGCAAAATGATTGGGTTGCAGAAGGCGAACGCATCGCTCGTATGAAGGGCTGCTTTGACTGCCACGGAACGGACCTGGGCGGAAAGGCCTTCATCGAAGATCCTGCCATGGGCACATTTGCAGGAACAAACTTAACCAAGGGTCAGGGCGGCATTGGTGGAACTTACACAGATCAGGATTGGGTCAGAAGTATTCGCTATGGTCGCGGACCTGACAAAAAATATCTCCAGTTCATGCCCTCTGAAGAGTACTACCATCTCAGCGACACCGACCTGGCAAAACTCATCACCTACTTGAAAGCGCTGCCCCCTGTGGACCGCGAATCCACTCCTGTTAAAGCCGGCACCATGGCTAAAGTTCTCAGTTCATTTGGAAAGATGCCACTCCTCTTTTCGGGAAAAAATATCGACATGAAAGTCACTCCGCCCCACCATGTGGCGATGAGCGACCAAGCTGAGTATGGTCAATACCTGGCTGCAAGCTGCGTTGGTTGTCATCAACCTAACTATGCTGGCGGACCAATTCCTGGAGTTCCACCAAGCTGGCCCATGGCTTCGAATCTGACTTCCAGTGGAAATTTGGCAAATTGGTCTTTTGATGATTTTAAAAAGATGGGGCAAACAGGAGTCACGCCAGAAGGTAAAACTCTTAATCCTCAGTTCATGCCTTGGCCTGCAATGGCAGCTATGAACGATACGGAGCTCACCGCTCTCTACAACTTCCTAAAGTCTTTGCCTCCAGCAAAACAGAATTAAATTTCACAGCAGCGCTCCCATTTCGGGACCGCTGCTGTTTTATATCTGAGGAAAAAAGTATCTTAGCTATGCAACTGACGAGTGGCTTCATACAGAAACCATGATCTGCGCTCTGTCTCGTCAATCCAAACTTCAATGAGGCTCGTGCTCGCAATATCCCGATGTTCTGAACAAACTTCATGTGCTGATCTTAGAAATGCCGTCAAATCTCTATTGTCCTGGCAAAGCTCTGAAAGCATATCCTGAGGAGTTACGTAGTCTGCATCGTTATCGGGAATTCTTTGCAACCTCGAGATTTGTCCGATGGAGCGAAGAGTGGTCCCGCCCACCTTACGTACTCTCTCGGCCAAAGGATCAGTCATGGCAAAAATTTGATCTGCTTGTTCATCAAGAAGAAGATGCAAATCTCTGAAATGCGTTCCACTCATATGCCAATGGAAATTTTTCGTTTTTAAATAAAGTGCGTAAACGTCCGCCAAAGCCAAGTTCAAAGCCGCAGAAATATCTTTCGTCGCCTTCTCACCGAGATCTGTGGGAGTACGCAGTGGCGCAATTCGAGAATTGCGTTGTTGCTGTTGCCGTTCCATAAAACCTCCTGCAGTACTTATACTCGTGCCCTCTCGGAAATGGTTCTTTTTCTTTGGCACCTTGCCGATCAACATAAACTGATCTACAAGAGTGCGGAACTATCCCATTGTCAGGATGCTCACACTGCGATCGAGCCATAATCTCTTTAGAGACCACCACACCTGCTGATCAACAACACCATCTCTGTCACTCATCACAACACCACTAAGGCAACAGCCCCTTTTTCTCAAGATCCAGAAGTTTGGTTTTTATATCTAAGCCTCCCGCATAGCCCCCCAGAGTCCCATCAGAGGAAATCACTCGATGACAAGGTACAATGATGGAAAGAGGATTTCGTCCATTGGCTGTGCCCACCGCCCGACAGGCTTTGGGATCATCAAGCTCACAAGCAATGTCTTTATAAGACTTTGTCACACCATAGGGAATTTGCGCCAGACGGTGCCAGACGCGCTTTTGAAAGTCTGTGCCTTCCGGAGCTAAATGAACTTGGAATGTTTTTCTTTTTCCTTGGAGAAACTCTTCGATTTCGCCCACAGCTTGCTCAATAAACTGGACAGCTTTTAGGTTCTCGCTTTTTTCGTTGAGAGGAATAACTTGCTCTTTCCAGAAGACTCCATGCAAACCCTTCTCGGAGGCCACAAGATAAAGAGGACCAATTTTGGATTTCATTTTTCTTTGCGTTTTATCCATAGCTTTCTTTCATTTTGATTTCTTCTTTTTTGATTTCTTAGAGACTTTTGTCTTCTTGAGAGTTTCAGCATAGGTGCGCCAAAACAAAGCGGCCACGTAACCTCGCCACGGACTCATCTTCTCAAGAACTTCTCGAGGGTGCAGTTCGAGAGCTCGAGCCAAAATCAAATCGCTGCCAGGAAAGGTGTCCGTACTTCGCAAAACCTTGAGAGCCATGTAATGAGCTGTCCAAGGACCAATTCCTCGAATAGTCATCACTTTCTTTTGAAACTCTTCCACATCCTGAGTGGGTTCCAAGGAAACTTTCCCAGAGGCCACAGCCCTCGAGAATTCGATGAGAGTTTGTTTCCGAATGCTTGTGGTCTTAAGAGTTTTTAAATCCGCTTTGGCAATCTCTTTTGGTGTAGGAAAGAGCTTAATCGCCCTCCCCTGAACCACGAGTCCAGAGTCTTTCCCCAACAACTCAATCAAATCTCCTACTAGAGTGCGCCCGAACTCCACACTGACCAGCTGTCCAAGAATGGCTGAAATGGCAATTTCAAAGCCGTCCCATCCCGAAGGCAGGCGAATGCCTGGGTGCTTTTTCAAAATCTTTTTAACCTCGGGATCAACCTCCAAACTGTTCGCAATAACCACAGGATCCGAGTCCAGATCAAAAAGACCTCTCACGCGAGCAATAATTCCATGGATCATAGCCGTGTCAGGGAAATCAATTTCCACAATCAATGCGGACTTCACTGGATCATTCGAGATGGCCACCATGCCGACCTTGCCCCCCATGGCCACCACTCGATGCATTTTATCATCCTCGAACCACTCGAGATTTCCCACGCGATGATTGAAATAGGACTTCATGAGTCCTTCAAAATCAAAGGGTGGCCGATAAGATAAGGAAATCTTTAAGCCTGATCCTAGAGATGTTTTCTTTCTGCGAATCTCACTCGGAGTTTTTTTGAATCTCTCTTTGAAAGCATCATTGAAACGACGGATAGACGAAAAACCAGAGGCAAAGGCAATCTCTGTCACGGGTAATCCGGTTTCAGTGATCAGTTTACGAGCCAGATTTAAGCGATTTTCAAATGACAGCTGCTTGGGTGTTTTCCCAATCTCTTCCACAAAAAGACGCCGCAAATGTCTGGCGGTGACGCCAAAAAGATCTGCAAAGGTGTCTTCATCAAAATCAAGAGTCTCTCTAGAATGTAAAACCTTAACTGCTCTCTGAACCACAGCCGACTTGCCAATCCAAGCCGGCGACAGAGGTGCGCTTTCGGGGCGACAGCGCAAGCAAGGACGATAGCCTGATTTTTCGGCCTCGATATGACTCGGGAAGAACTCGACGTTTTCTCTTTTAGGTTTTGCAGGACATATGGGCCGGCAGTAAATACCCGTGGTCTTTACACCAATAAAGAATTTGCCATCGAAGCGATGATCTCGGGCGAGCATGGCTCTATAATAAATGTCGTCCTTTTTCATAGAGCCAGTATAAAATGTTTTCTGACTTTCACTAGCCATTTTCGGACATCATCGAAAAGAGCTTCGTAACTGCTTGAAATCGCTGATTAGTTCATTTGAAATCTAGGGGGAAATCCCGGTCCAAAGGTACCAATTATCAGAAATACCCTTCCACTGCTGAAGCTGTTCCTCTTCCGTCGTGCGCAGATAATCGTATTCAACGATAGAGCCGGTGCGAGTTTCAACCAGGTGAACATGCTGACCACGAACAACATCCCCTGCAATTGATATGACAAAGAGCCATTGATCAATGTCCCAGTTTCCATTTCGATCGATTCTCCAAGTTTCAGAAACAGCCTCTACACGCATCGGCTGATAAATGCCAGTATGATCATAGTAACCTACGGTGCTGATGTACTCCACGTGATGGCCCTCAGCGGGAGCTGGCAAAGCCACCTGATGAGTCAACGTCATATAATAACCGTTTTGAGTTTCCGTGCGATCACCCTTGAAGATCATTTCCCCAAGCAAGGCTTCCCATTTTGGATTGTTACCAAGAGCTGTCACTTGAGAGGTCGCGGCTCCCGCTGCCACACTCGACATCATCGTCATCGCAAAAAACCACGTCTTCATCAGAGTCTCTCCTTCTTCAGGGACTAGATCTCTAGGTTAACGAATTTAAAGAGATGATGTAACACTATTTCAAAAGACAGTGCGCGTAAGGTTTGGTTTTAATAAGGGAGACCTTCGTCTCCCCATTTCACTTAGGGCCACTCATCAATACTGCGAATGAGAAGATCCATATTCGAAGTCAGCTCCTGCATGAGGGGACCAATGTCATCGATGGTGCCAATTGGAAGTCGATTGAAAGTCACGGCCCAGGTCACGCCATCAGAGCGACGGATCAGATAGGACAAGGTGCTCGACTCTAACGCTCCGGCATGAGCGATGACGGCACCATTTTCTTCCACCACCCAGCCCAGTGAGGTCTGATCATTTCCGATTCCCAGAACGGGAGCTGTCATAATTTGAATCGTATCTTCTTTCAAAATCTGCACAGAGCCCGACCCCGGCGTGACACCATTGATGAACTTCACCAGTTCTGTTGGAGTGGCGATCCATCCCCCATGAGAATCCATCGTGGCACAAGAAAATCCCACATAGGCTTGAGGCCCTAAGGTCACTCCATCATAAATAGAAGGCACGAGAGGAGTTCGCGGATCATCATAATAGCGGCTTTCATTCGGAAGAAGATCTTCCATACGACTGCCTCCGATCTGCATCTGATCCACCCCTAATGGCAGAAGGACATGGGTGCGCACATACTGATCGTAGGGCTGACCACTCAACTTTTCGACAACCCGACCGAGAATATTATAGCCGAAATTGGAATAGTGATATTCCGTTCCCGGAGCCACATCTAAATCTCGAAATTTCAACATGTAACGAATCACAGTGGGAGCATCAGCTGGTGGAGTCGTTCCCATAGCCACAGCTATATTATAGAGATCAAACTGCGGATCATAGAATTGCGAGTTCCAACCACCCGTATGCTGCAAGAGATCCCGCAGTCTGATCTTATAAATATCGTTATCTTTGATCTCAGCAAAGTCTGGCAAATAACCGTTGGCGCCAAATACCGGCATATCCAGGGCCGCTTGAATATCTTTTCCTGAATCTTCGAGAAGTTTAAAGATGGCCACGGCAGTGATGGGCTTGCTCACGCTAGCGATGCGAAAAGGTGTTGTCGAAACAACAGGTGAACTCGTCTCAATATTTGCAACCCCCACCCCTTTTTCATAGGCCACTTGGCCATTGTGAGTGATTGAAATACTGGCTCCGGGGATATTGTGTTTTAGGATAAAGAACTCAATGAAGTCTCCCACCACATCTGGCTTGGTTTCTGGTGCTGGCGATTCAATCCCAGACCACCCCGACATCGGCAAACAAAGCAGAATACCCGCTGTAAAGATTGCGAGACTTTTCATAAAAACGGCTCCTTCCCTAAAACCTTTTTGAATTGAATCCAGAAGCTCAAGCTGAAGATATTCCACTTGAGAAGGCAAGTTCGACCCCCGGAGCTGCCCAAAAACAATTGGTGCGATCCTGAGCATTCACACACATGTTTTAGATTGTGAGAAATTTAAATGCAGACTTAAAATACGAAGTTTGCTAGATCTAGGAGCGAAAACCCCAAAATCGAGAACTGTATTAAGGCCCCAAGCAAGAGATTTAACAAAGTGAATATCGAGATCAGCAACATCTGCAATTTGCAGTGTAGCTTCTGCCCTCCTGTGGAACGGGAAAAAGGCATGATGAGTCTTGAGACCTTTCGCACTGTTGTTGAGCAGGTCGCACCCTTGACCGACCAAGTCACTTTGCATTTGATGGGAGACCCTCTGGTTCATCCAAAGCTCAGTGAGTTCGTTGAAATTTGCGATAGCTTTAAAGTTCCGGTTTTCTTGGTCACCAATGGTGTCCTGATGAATGCGTTAAAAGAAGATCTTTTACTGCACCCCATCTTCCGCCAAGTGAATTTTTCTTTGCACAGCTTTCATGACAACTATGGCGATAAAGATCCCACCATATATCTTGGTAAGATCTTTAAATTCACAGAGAGAGCCTTAGCCGAACGCCCGGAACTTTATATCAACTATCGTCTTTGGAATCTGGATGAGCCTCTGGGCGTGGGCTTGCAAAATCGCTCCATGCTCGAGCGCGTCTGTTCTCACTTTAACTTTTCTTTCGATCAAGACATCGATGTTCGTCGCAATAAAAGCGTTCGCATTAAGAACCGTCTTCATTTGCACTTTGATACAGAGTTCACATGGCCGGCTTTGGATTTACCTTTGCTCGGCACCAAAGGCACCTGCTATGGACTCTCCAGTCACTTCGGAGTTTTGGCCGATGGCACAGTGGTTCCCTGCTGTTTAGACAAAGAAGGTAAGATTCCCTTGGGCAATGTCAAAAGCGAGACCCTGGAGGTGATCCTTGGCAACGAACGTTCTCAAAAGATCCTCTCGGGTTTTAAGAATAATAAGTTGGTAGAAAATCTCTGCCAACGCTGTCAGTACATCACACGTTTTAATTAGTCGAACTCCGGTGCAACAAACTGCTGCATTGGCGCTTTCTTCGTCATAAGCTAGAAATAGAGACAGAATCGGAGGTCTCCCTGAAAAAGAAAATCATCTTAGGATCTCTGGTCATTCTTTTGCTCAGCATAGCTCTGGTCTATGGAGGGATTCGCTATTCCATGCGCCAAGAAACTTTTGGTGGCCCTTTTGAAGCCAACTATGAGGGAACTCCTTGGAGCTTCAATTCCGATATCAAAACCCTGAATCTCTTGTATATCGGTTATGCGAAGTGCCCTGACGTTTGCCCCATGGCTCTGTCTTTTTCTAGTCAAGCCTTTGAACAACTCACTGAAAAACAGAAATCGAAAGTGCGTTTGATTTTCCTCAGCGTGGATGTCGAACATGACACGCCAGAATCCGTGGCCACATATGCCCGTCAGTTTTATCCTTCTTTCATTGGCCTTACTGGAACAAAAGAGCAGGTTGATAAAATCGTTTCTCTTTTTAAAGCCAGTTATATGGTGGAAGAAAATCCCAAATCCTACTTGGGTTATTCCATCGCCCACACCGATCGTATTTTCTTTTTAAATAAAAAAGGTCACGTCCTCGACACCCTCGCCAATCCGAGATCTGCCGATGCCGTTTTAGAAAAAATCAGGGAGAATTTATGAAAAAACTATTTGCAGCATGTCTTATTGTCTTTGCCAGCGTAATGGCTCAAGCCAAAACAGCCTCCGATGTAGAAATCAGCGAGGCCCGCATTTTCCTCCCGGTGAAAGGTTCCAATGCCACCGCGGGCTATGGAGTGTTAAAAAACATTTCAAAAAAATCCATCACAGTGGAAGTTGTTTCGGCTGTTCCATTTAAAGCTATAGAACTTCATGAAACCCTAGAAAAAGACGGTCGCATGTCCATGCAGAAAATCAATCAGATCACCATCGCGCCCAATCAGATTTTTGAATTAAAGCCTGGTGGCCACCACATCATGCTTTTTGACGCCTCTCAGGATCTAAAAAAAGATCAAATGGTTTCATTGGTTATGAAAATCAATAACAAAGAACAGAAGTTCAACTTTAAAGTCGTTCCTCGCGTTGAGAGTTCACATTCTCATCACCACTAGTTCTGCTTTGTCTTTTTTGGGTCACCGAGTGATTTCCGTGGCCCACCGCCCCTTTTCTTTTCTGCCCTCTTGCTCTTAGCTTAAGAGATGAAAACTCTGACACCTGAACTCCGACATCTTGTCAGTCAGTCCGTCGCCCTGCTTGGCCGTGTTATTCAACGAGAGCTGGGCAAAAACACCTATCAGAAAATTGAAAACCTGCGCCAAGACATGGCAGAGCTTCGCGAGCTTTCCGCTGATCAGTCCTTCTCGAGACTGCAAAAGGTCTATAAGAGACTAGAAGCCGAGCCCCGAGTCAATCGCCATGCCATTGCTCACTCTTTCACGCTGATGTTAGAACTGATGAATGCCTGTGAAAATGCTTATCGCAGCTATCGCCTGAGTTCGAATCAAGCTCCTTTCCTTGTGAGTGGAGAGCATCCGAAAGCGATTATCTATGTTTTGACCGCGCATCCAACAGAGGCTCGCTCGCCTTTGAACATAGCGATCTTTCATCAGATTCAAAATCTTTTGATCAGCTTCTTAAACAGCTCTCACTCTGAGGGTGGCAGAGACCTCTTAAAGTCCGAAAAAAATGATCTGCTTCATCTTTTAGAGATCGCCTGGAGGACTCCTATTGTGCGTGAGCGTTCTCCCAAGGTGAAGGATGAGGCTGAGCACATCTATTCTCTGCTCTTCCGTGATGATGTTCTCTTTAGTATCTTGGATTTTAGCGACAAGCATGTTCCGGTCTATATTCGCAGCTGGGTCGGTGGCGATAAGGACGGTCATCCCGGTGTGGATGAGAAAGTTCTTTTGCAGAGCCTGACTCTTTCCCGACAACGAATTTTGGCGGTCTTCCTCGGACAGCTCAATGAAATCCGCAAGACCTTGGCTTTGTTCCGCGCACCCTCTTTGCTAAAAACATTAGGCACTCTCGAAAAGCAGGCTCGCTCCCTGAGACTTCCACAAAGGCAAGATGGTCAAAGAGTCTTGCGCCTCAGGATCCTTCTTGCACAGTTCCGTCAAGACTATGAAAATCAAGTGGGCGCTGTCCATCCATCCTTACGTCGACTGCGCCAACTGTGCCACGTTTTTCCGGGCCTGGTTGTTCCCTTAGAGCTTCGCGAAGCTTCAGATGTTCTTATGTCAAAGTCTAAAGGAAAAAAGAAGCTGCCCATTGAGAAAATGCTCAGCACCATCGAATCTCTTTCTCGGGGCGGAGATCCTCGCTGGTATGCCCGCGGCTTTATCATTAGCATGACCGAATCTATGGCTCATATTCAGGCCGCCGCAGAAAAGCAAAGGGCGGTCTTTCATGGAGATCTGCGCTTGCCCATCATTCCGCTCTTTGAAGAAGCCAGCTCACTCGCAGACTCTGACAAGATCATGAAAGAGATGACTCAAGATCCTCAAATAAAAAAAGCGGCCACAAAGTTTTGGGATGGATTGATTGAAATGATGGTGGGCTATTCCGACTCTGCCAAAGAAGCCGGAGTTCTCGCCAGTCGTCTGGCCATTGCCGAAGCCTTACCTCGACTGGAGAAGGTCTGCGAGAGTGCGAAACTGACTCCTCTCTTCTTTCATGGATCAGGTGGTAGCATCGATCGCGGCGGTGGCTCTATTGAAGATCAAACAGCGTGGTGGCCGAAATCAGCTCTGCGCCGCTACAAGGGAACTATTCAAGGAGAAATGGTGGAGCGCACCTTGGCAACTCCAGCCATTGCCGAACGCCAACTTTCTCAAATATTTGAAAGTGCCAGCGAGGGGCTTGAAAAAAACCAGGCTTTCACCAAAGATCCGGTGCTTGCAATCTTTGCCCAAAATATTTCTGCCGCCTATCGAGAGCAAATCACCTCTCCAGCCTTCCTCAAAATGGTGGAGGCGGCAACGCCTTACTCTTACCTCAACGTCTTAAAAATAGGTTCTCGCCCTTCGAAGCGAACAAAGCAACTGACTGTCTCTGGCTTGCGGGCCATTCCTTGGGTCTTGTGCTGGACTCAAACACGTGTGCTCTTTCAGACCTGGTGGGGCGTGGGCAGCGCATGGGAAAGTCTCAACACTTCTCAAAGGAGCGCGCTTAAAAAATCATTTCAAAAAGACGCTGTCTTCACCTCCTATGTGAAAGCTCTGGGCTTCACCTTGGCAAAAATTGAACTTGAGGTGTGGCAGCTTTATCTCGATCAAAGTTCTCTCTCGGAAACAGAAAAGAAAAACGTCTTTTTACAGTTCAAAACCGAGTACGAAAAAACTTTGCGTTGTTTTCGCGAGCTGACAGGACATCAAGAACTTCTGTGGTTCCGTCCTTGGTTGGCAGAGAGCATTCGTCTGCGCTCTCCGATGATTCATCCTCTCAATATATTGCAGATCTTGGCAAAAAAAGAGAAGGACGTGCATTTGCTGCGGGTGACAGTCACAGGCGTTGCCAGTGGTATGTTGACTACGGGTTAAAAACAAAGATCTGAGCAATTTCTTTGCACCCAGTGAAAAGACTCGGCTATCATGACCTTTATGGGTTTTGAAATTCCTTTTCTTCATCTTATTTTTGTTGGCTTTGTTGCGCTCTTCCCGCCGGTGAATCCCTTGGGTACTGCTCTGATCATCAACCCCATGCTCGATCAACTGAACTCCCAGCAACGTCGCCGAGCTGCTGCGAAGATTGCCTTTTATAGTTTTTCTCTTTGTGTCGCTACCCTCTTTGTTGGCAGTTGGCTCTTCAATCTTTTTGGAATCTCTCTGCCGATTGTTCAAATCGCAGGGGGAGTTTTGATCTGCAAAATGGGTTGGGATCTTTTATCTAAGAATACGCCCACTCCGAGCAAGACCCAACCCCTCTCCACAGACAGTCCTGTGGGCGGTGTTGAAAACATTCTCTTTTACCCCTTGGCTTTCCCGATGACCACCGGAGCCGGCTCCATTTCTGTCCTTTTAACTTTAAGTGCCCATGGACATAGCCGAGACGTCCCTGTGTATTTAACGAATTTGGCGTCTCTTATCATTGCAGTGACTCTTCTTTGCGCCATGGTTTACGTTTGTTATGCCTACACTCCTTTTCTTCTCAAAAGACTTGGCCCTAGCGGAGAACAGATCGTCAATCGCCTGAGTGCTTTCTTGGTCTTCTGCGTAGGACTGCAAATCGCTTCGGGTGGCGTTTCTCATTTCCTTCACAACTAGCTCGGGAACCAGACCTCCAAGGTGATTTTCTCGAATCACAAGTTGCTCGGGTGTTTCTAAGAAGGCATCATAGAACCATGACTACATCTGACACCACCTCTGCAAAAAGTCTTGCTCGCTCACGAAATATGCAAACCCTTCTTCAAAAAAGAGAATTGAAGCTGCAATCTCTCGTTGAGAGATGGACGCTTAAACTTCGCAAATACCAAAATGCCCGCCTGGTGACAGCTCTTCTTCTGATCGGCAGCCTTTTGCCCTTCACCGTTAAAGTGGATGCCCAAGTTGAGCTCACAATTGCTTCGTGCTTTCTCGTGGTGTTCTTAGTTTTGGTTTATCTCACTCGCCAGATCAATCACCATGTTCAAGGCCTGCGTCGACTTCTCAACTTCATCGGTCGTCAAAAGCGCCGGGCTCAAGGACAAGCCTCTGGACAAAATTGGAAGCAAGCTCTGGAGGTTTCTCAAGAGTTCCCCTTGATTCGTGACTTGGGACTTGTGGGTTCGCACTCGCTTTGGACCTTGTTGGATGAAACGCTGACCGACGGTGGGCAACGCCGCTTACTTCATTGGATGAGTGTCAGTCCCTTGGATAAAAATATTCTGCGGGAGCGCCAAAATAAAATTCAGAAGCTCCGCTCACAAACCTGGTTTTACACTCGGCTGGGGCTGGACACCAATGCTGAGGAACTCAACTTAGCAACTTTGCAAATTCAAGATTTCTTGAAAACTCCCTTCACAGCTCCCGGATTTTCTAAACTCTTTGCTCTGAACATGGTCGTGTGGCTTCTGACTTTTGCCGCAGCTCTTTATTCTATTTTTTCTGGAGATTCTTTGCCCGTCTTTGTGTTCTTGCCATTCCCATTGCTAAGTTTATTCAGTCTGGGTTCGGTAGGTTCTGCTTTTAAACAAGGCGTGGGCCTGTCTCTTCATATGAGCTCTCTGGTTCCTATCTTTCACTCTCTTGAGAAACAGGCCACAACTCACAAAGAACTTCAAAGTCTTTGCACGAGCATCTTGAAAGAGTCTCCCTCCAAAGCCGCTCGCAAGTTAGAATTTGCCTTGGGCTTCTTGGGAACTCAAACCAACCCCCTCTTGCACTTTTTGCTGAATGTGATTGTCCCATGGACTATGGTGTCGGTCTTTTTCTCGGAAAGGCTTCGCCGTAAGATCTCTCACGGCTTTCCGCTCTGTATCGATGAACTTTCAGAAATTGAAGTGTTTGGTTCCCTCTTGATCTTGGATCGATATCAAACTCAAACCTATCCTGAGTTTGCAGATAAGCCGACCTTGAATTGTCGCCAGATCTATCATCCCCTGCTGGACAGATCTCGCGCCGTGGCCAATGACTTTGGCTTTCCAGAGTCAAAATCCCTGGGACTATTAACAGGGTCCAATATGTCTGGTAAGTCGACCTTCTTGCGCACTGTGGGCGTGAACCAAGTTCTTGCCAATATGGGAGCTCCGGTTTTTGCAGATCAATTCGTGACCATTCCTTTGAAAATCGAAACCTGCATCGAGGTCAGTGATTCTCTGCGCGATGGCTACTCTTATTTCTATTCTGAAGTGCGCAGACTGAGAGATATCTTGCAAACAGCAGCCACAGGAGCCCCGGTGCTCTTCTTGATCGACGAGATCTTCCGCGGCACCAACAATAGGGAACGCCAAATCGGCAGCAAGGCCGTCATTCGCACTCTAGCTAAAGAGCGCACCTCTTTGGGGTTCATTTCAACTCACGATTTGGAGCTGACATCACTGGAAGAGACCAATCCAAGTCTGATCAATTTGCACTTCCGTGAAGACATTGATGAGAGTGGGAAAATGGTGTTCTCTTACCATCTTCGTCATGGACCTTGCCCGACTACCAATGCCTTGAGAATCATGGCGGCTGAGGGAATTAATATCGAAGGACTTTAAAACTGATCCACTAGAGTGGTGGTAATGCGGGGGAATTTATTGAGTGGAGGGGGAAACCCTTGCGCTCCGTTCGGCCGGCTCCTGCCTCCTGCTTCGGCCCTTTGGGCCGAGGGGCATCCAGCCCCCGCAGAGCGCTCACTCCTCGCAAGGGTTTCCCCCTCCACTCAATAAATTCTTTGCCTTCGACTCTTTAGATGAATTTGTAGTTATTGTTTTTTGCTAGATAGAGATACAGAGCTAGCTCGAGATGATCTTTGAGCTTGGTCGTGCACCAGCTTCTTCTTGTCAGCCTTTTGATATGATCTCTTAGCCTTGCACACATGTGATTGATCTCAAAGAGCGGATCATGGATGTGCTTTTCTGCTTTCAGATACTTTTGTTCTCTGCGCTTTTCTTTGTTATCTCTGGATGGATAGGCTTTATGAGGAGTATTTGGGAAAAGGTCTTTGGTTATTACTCTGTAGTCTTTTTTGGCATCAGAGCTTAATTGAAGAGGCTTATCGCTGAGTTTGGATCTTACGCTCTCAAGTAAGTTGTGAGTTTTAGAGAAGGATTCATTTTTTCTTCTTCCGTATTTACTTCTAGAGATCGCAGCTAGATGTCCTTTTGCTGGGATGGTTGCAACTTCGACTCCCAAGATTTGATAGGTATCGCTTACTGCTAAAGCGATAGACAAGGGTTTAAGCTTAGTGTGCTCAAGAGTCTCCATCTCATCGAACTGGATTCTTTCAGCTATAAATGTTTGATTCGAGTGAAAGAGCTTAGCTCTTAATCCAAGCCACAAGAACTTCCTATAGACCGTCTTGTAATTACATCCCAAAATCTTTGCAGATTCCCTCATACTGACTCCTCCACAAAGGAGTTTAAAGATCATAGGATTTAGATCAGAACGCTTTTGATTGAATGTTGGAGAAGTGGTTCTTGTTGAAAACGACTTCTTACAATCCAAACAGAGATAGCGAGGAATATAGGTCTTTGTGCTCTTTTTATAGAAGTAGCCCCTCTTAGAAAAGCTCTTTCCTTCACAATGGGGGCAGCAAAAGTGTTTTACAGAGAGTTGAGACATCAAAGAGAGATCTCAAGCAATAAGTGGGCACACTTAAGGCGTTCGTAAAATTAGACTCACAGAGATCAGGTCCGTATGGCGGATGATTGGATGGAGATCCTAGAAATAGGGCCTCCACAGTAGGGGATCAGTTTTATCAAAATCCCGAGCCAGTCACTAATAAGTTCACCGTGATAGTCGGCAAGCCCATGGCACTCATTTCGAATGTTCCCGCTTCGGAGCCATCGATGCTGTGATCTGCCGAGATAGTCACCGTGCAGGACCCACCTCCGACCAGGGTCGAACCGCACGTCGAGCCGACCAAAGAAAATGGAGGAGTCGAATTGATAGCTCCCGCCAAACCCACAGCGGTCTCTTGTCCCACGTTTGTGAGAGTGAGGACCCTAGAAACTGATGTGGTTCCGGGGAACGTCATGAAATCCAACTCAATCATATCAAACTGCAACTGCGCAGGAGTTGGAACTGGCGTAGGAACAAAGACGACATTGAACTCCGGATTCATAGCCGTCAGCCCCGTCGCCGAAATATTGAAGCGATATCTTCCTGAATTTTCAGTAGTGGCTTTAAAATACACCCATTGCTGGAAAGCGCCGCTATCTACAGAAATACTGGTGATCTCATTCAGGCAAGAATTATCCGAATAGAATCCCCCAATATCCGTTTCTTGAGTTGCCAGATTCACAGTTTTCGCAGCAGAGAACGGCAACCATGTTCCGTTTGAATTGGTGGTGACCACTCTAAATGAGGTGCAGCTATCAAAAGAATTCGATCGAAGGTCCCGTGGGCCCCAAAGAGTGATCTTCGATGCGCTACTTAAACTCGAGATATCAATGTTCAGATTCTGCGGCAAGAAATCATACATAAATGACGTTCCGGAAGCCGCTACAGAAATCTGAGTGTATGCATAATTCGACGACGTGTCTGCCGTGCTATACTTCACATAGGCAGAAACCTCAGAGGAACTTCCACTGATCGAGAACACATTGGATTGGGTTCCACAGCTTGCATCACTATAAAATTTAAAAAGAGGATTAGAGCTCGAAACTGTCAATGTGACCGGATCTTGAGCCCAGGTGTTATCATACTTATGAGATCTCAGAGAGAAGGGGTAACACGTATTTTTATAGATAGTGCTTCCCAGACCATCGAGAGCTAGCCAGCGATAATTCGAATCCCTGTCACGAACGGTAACTTCCAAAGAAGAAGGATTCGGAGTCAATGCAGATGTGTTTAAAACCTTGATCTTTGTCAATCCCGCCAAACTCGGAAACTTATAATACACTTCAAATTGCTCTTTGTTAGCAGGGATCGAAAAGCTACTGAGAGTCGCCGTGCCATTTTGGCAGTCTTCACGAGTGGCATAAACCAGTAGCGCGGTATAAGCACTGCCATCCCACTTCCCTAGAATCACATTCAATGCCGAATTATAGCTAGTCCCATTGCCCGTGCTGCTTTCCACTCGTAAGTACAAGGCCTCACAACTGTCCGTCCCCGCAAATCCTGTGGGCCAATTTTTATAAACACTCACCCGAGCCGGAATATCTGAATTCTTATTGCTATTAAGCAAAGTCAAAATGTGCGTATCACCAATCAAAGTTTCACCTTTGATATACATGGCATCGACATCACTGTTGTTGTCGTCACTGTCTATTCCCCAGGTGCTTAGAAGATCTGACTTTGTTAGATAGATTCGGAAAGACCCGTCAGAACAATTCACATCATTCTGGGTTTCTGGAGGCAACCCAGAAACCCCCGTCAAATTAGGAGTCAACGGCGGCACGTACCAGTTCATCTTATCGAAGCTCAAATAGAGATCGCCAATTCGACTATCACAGGTCCCTTGGATCTCGACATAATTCATCGTCTCCATGTCTTGATCAAATGGCGAAGCGGATCCCGATTTTAATTGAGGAGCGAAAAGCTTTTTTCCGAGAGAGCCCACTTCAACGTCTGGCGTCTTACAAGACACAAGAGCGCCAAGTCCCACAAGGGTTATCATGAGTTTGAGAGTTACAACGTACTTCATGTCTTTCTTATCGACATAAGTACGGAGTCCTAAAGTTTCAAAATGAGATTATGAGCTTTGCGCGAATCTATCTTTTATTCTCGGCTCAATATTAAACATTCAGATTACAAGACTCTCAATTTGTCTGTTTTCGGTATTGTTTTGCGGCAACGAAATAGATTCCCAATCCCATGAGAGCAATGAGACTGAAGGAAACGCGAAGACTTGTAACTCCTGCGATCCAACCGATCAAAGGCGGCCCAATGAGGAAACCTAAAAACCCTATTGTAGATACTGCTGCTATAGAACTGCTGGTAGACAGTGACGACGTCTTCCCCGCCTCACTGAACACCAACGGCACGACGGCAGAAGTTCCCGCTCCCACTAAAAGAAAGCCAATAATACCCATTACCATGGTGGGCTGAATGACAGAAATCATTAGTCCTACGGCAATTGTGATTCCACTGGCTTTCAGAATCCGACGAATACCAAAAACGCCCACAAAACGATCTGCTAAAAAGCGTGCTCCAGCCATGGTGCTCATGAAGGCTGTATAGCCCGCTCCGACCCAAGCAGGATCTGCCATGATGACTTTCTTAAAGTAAACTCCACTCCAGTCAAACATAGTCCCTTCGCAGATCATCGAGAAGAAAGCAATGAGGCCCAGGCCCATCAACGCTTTGTCAGGTAAGGCAAAGAGCGGCGGTTTCTCTTCAGTGGAAACTGCAGGCGGATCCGGCAATAGAGATTTGAAATTCAGCAGAGCTCCCATAGCAACAAGCAAAGCCACAGCCAAAAAGTGCAAAGGCGGAGCAATACCGAAACCGATCATCACAGCCCCAATAGCTGCGCCAGTAAACCCGGCAAGACTCCACAAGCCATGCAATGATGCCATCACTGATTTCTTGAGTACGGTTTCAATTTGTACAGCTTGAGTATTAACAGAAACATTGACCATATTGCTGAGAGTTCCAAAGCCCACAAGGCATCCCGCCAGAATCCACACGGAACTTGCCAACCCCAAACAAATCAAAAGAGAGGCATAGCAAACAACCGCAACAGAAGCCACCTTGCGACTGCCATACTTTCCGACCAGCCACGCCGCCAAGGGCATGGAAAATAGAGATCCAATGGGCAAAGCAAAGAGAACACTTCCCAATTCCACTTCAGAGAGATTTAAATTTTGTTGAATGGCGGGAATTCTTGCTCCCCAACTTGAGAAGCACAATCCATGGAGAAAAAAGAAACTTCCGATGGCCCATCTTGAACGAACATTGTTTTTTTGCGATTGATCCATGAAGGCTCTGTTATACATCATTCAAAAAAGGAAAGGCATCTGTTTGTTGCGTCTAAAGAGGACATTTTTACATTCAGTCTCTGGGCACTGTGCATTCCTGCAGAGGGGCATTGACCGTGACTGACCCCTGTTCATAAAGTGAGAATATGAATGATCTTCTTGCTGCCCGTTCGACGATGGCCTTTTCATTGGGATTTCATATCATCTTTGCCGCCATCGGTATGACGATGCCTTTTTTTATGTCTGCGGCTCACTTCTTTTATCTCAAAAAGAAAGACCCCGAATACCTTGAACTGACAAAGATGTGGATGAAAGGCGTGGCTATACTTTTTGCTGTAGGCGCCGTTTCTGGCACTGTCTTGTCTTTTGAGTTGGGTTTACTTTGGCCGGGATTCATGAAACATGCAGGACCTATTATCGGCATGCCCTTCTCTTGGGAAGGAACAGCTTTCTTCCTCGAAGCCGTCTTCATTGGTTTGTTCCTCTATGGCTGGAAGCGCATGAAGCCCTGGGCTCATTGGTGGACGGGACTGCTCGTCGGAGTTTCAGGATTCACTTCCGGAATTTTTATCGTGGCCGCCAATGCTTGGATGAATTCTCCGGCGGGATTTACTTGGGTCGATGGACAAGCCACAAATATTGATCCCGTGGCCGCGATGTTCAACAAAGCATGGCTTCATCAAACCATTCACATGCAACTCGCGGCCTTGCAAGCAGTGGGTTTTGCCGTAGCCGGAATCCATGCTTATCTTTTGCTCAAGGGCAAAGCCCGCAACCTGCATTCGATGGCTTTAAAGATTGCTCTAACCTTTGGAGCCGTGGCCTCTCTTCTGCAACCTTTGGCAGGACATTTTGCAGCTCAACGAGTGGCCGTCCTTCAACCCACAAAACTGGCCGCCATGGAAGGACACTTTAAAACAGAAACTTTCGCACCTTTGTATATCGGTGGCATTCCCAATGTAGAAACTCAAAAAATGGAGTGGGGCATTCCTATTCCTGGAGCGCTCAGTTTCTTGGCCTTCGATGACTTCGCCGCAGAAGTCAAAGGCCTGGACCAAGTGCCTCGCGATGTGTGGCCTCCGGTGGTGATCACCCACATTAGCTTTCAAATCATGGTGGCCATCGGTACAGCCATGGCTTTCATGGCCGTGCTCTTTTTCATCTACCTCAAAAAAAGGTCCTTCCCTACTTGGTACTTACGATTGCTCGTGTTCTTTATCCCCTCAGGTTTCATTGCCATGGAAGCCGGTTGGATTGTCACCGAAGTGGGCCGACAGCCCTGGATCATCTATGGCATCATGAGGACCAAGGATGCCGTCTCTCCGATTCCAGGCATTCAATTTCACTTCTATCTCTTCTTGATTCTTTATATCTTCTTGGGCTTTATCACCATTTGGCTGTTGCGACGTCAGATCATCGCAGCCCAAAGAAAGTTCGAGGTTTAAATGATCGAGATCGTTCTTTTTTTTATTGGAGCCTCGCTGCTGCTTTACGTACTTTTCGGCGGAGCCGACTATGGAGCCGGCATTCTTGAGTTGCTACCGGCGGGTCGTCTTCGCGAAACTCAAAAGAATGTGATCAATGAAGCCATGGGCCCCGTGTGGGAAGCCAATCATATCTGGCTCATTCTTATCGTTGTGATTTTATTCATGGGTTTTCCCATGATCTTCACCACCATGATGACGGCTTTACACATTCCCATGGTGGCATTGCTATTGGGCATCGTCATTCGCGGTTGCGCCTTTACCTTTCGACATTACGATGCCATTCAAGATCCGAAGTCTCAGAAGATTTACACTCGGCTTTTTGGACTGTCGAGTCTGTGGGCCTCTGTTTGGTTGGGGATTATTGTCGCTAGCCTCACTCGAGGCCACATCAATCCTGAAGCCACCACGTTTTATACTGCCTACATTGCCCCTTGGCTGGGACTTCATCCTCTGGTGATGGGCCTCTTTGTGAGCTGCATCTTTAGTTTCCTCGCCAGCGTCTATCTCATTGGTGAAACTGAAAATGTCGACCTCAAAAGACTGTTCACTCAAAGAGCCTTGGCCTCAAACATTCTCATCGTTATTTTCGGCGCTCTGGTTTTTGTCAGTTCTTATCGTGAGGGGGGATCTCTTCTCCAAGACTTTGCTAAAAACATCTACAGCATCGCCGCTATGGCCGTAGCCACAGCTCTTTTCTTTGTTCTGTGGTTTTTCATTCGTAAACGCCAGGCCACGCTCACTCGCATCGTTGCTGCGGGACAGGTGACTTTGATTTTATTGGGTTGGTACTTTCTCTATGCACCCCATGCTCTGATCACGAGACAAGGTCCCATTGACTTCTTTGCCGCGGCGGCACCTCCGGCGACCCAATTACAACTGGTGATTGCCTTGGGTGTGGGAAGCCTTTTTATCTTTCCGAGTTTGATATTCTTGATCAAAGTTTTTAAAACCAACAAGACGCCATCGACTTAATTCTCATCCTCGCAAGAATGCAGGCCAAGGTCTTTATCCTCTTAAGACTTTGGGCTCTGTTCGTTGTGATCCTCAGCACAGTCTTTGAACTTCTCTTTGAACACAATTTTCCTTTGATAAAATGAAACCGTGCAAGGGAGGCCGCTATGGCTACAATCGGAAAAAAAGGTGATAACCGCAGACATGGGGCAGTGAGAGGTCGCAGTCAAACTTTCAATACCCGTACAGAACGCTGGGTGGAGAGAGATGCGCGCACCGGGCAGTTCATCAATGTGAAGGCAGACGACAAACCGTTCAAAGGCGTAAGAAAAGAGTCTTGATTTTATTGTTACGTCATTTGAGAAATGCCGTCGGGTAGCTTGATCACAGTGTGAGCATCCTGACAATTGGGTGATCCCAAGCCCCCTTTCCCGAGCATCCGGCTCGGGAAACCGAGGATTCGGGTATGGGTCGCACCATGCCGGTTGATCAGTTTAAAATCTCTTTCGAAGTTCAATATTCATAGCTAACATTCAATGAGACTCTGTTTTCTTCATAGAACTGAAGTTCTTGTTTCCTCGTCATAAGGTCTAATTTTTTATTTCTTCCTAATGAAAATTTCCATTCTGTAATTGTCCTCCGCTAGTCTTTGTCTACGCACAAACTTTTACTGGAGGATTGATGTCTACTCTTGTTAGACCACACAATTTCTTCGCACGTTTCAGCAAAATCGTTCTTTTCACTTCACTCTTTTCTCTCCTCGCCTGTAATGGCAACGGAGACTACTCGCGACTCGCGGATGATCCAGATACGGAGCAAGTTACTGAATCCCCTTCCCAAGCTGAAAATGTGGAAGAAACTCCGGTTGTTGAAGAGACACCGATAGTCAGCGAAAGCAGCCAGGTCTCTATTCTGGCAAAATACAACCACCTTGATCCTTATCGAGTGGTTCCAACCAAAGCCCTGTCCACCGCTCTTGTTTACTATGAACAAAACAAATCCAAGTTCCCGAACAAAAACTACATTTCATTGATCGACTTTAGTAAGAGTTCACGTCAAAAGAGATTTTTTATCATCGACATGAATTCTGGGGGCGTTTGGGCGATCACCGTAGCTCACGGAAAAGGTTCTGATTCAAATCACGACGGTTTCGCTGATCGCTTCAGCAACACCTCCGGCTCGAATGCCAGCTCTCTTGGTTATTATAAAGCTGCAGAAACTTATAGCGGTAAGCACGGCCTGTCTTTGAGACTTGATGGCTTGTCTTCTACGAACTCGAGAGCTCGCTCTCGCGCTATCGTAATTCATGGAGCAAGTTATGTGAAAGACAGTAGTGTCATTCAAGGACGAAGCTGGGGTTGCCCTGCGGTCTCAATGGCAAATCGCACGAAGGTCATCAACGCCCTTAAAGGCGGAACAATGATCTACGCTTTCAAATAGGCGTTAAAGAGGTCCCACATTCAACATGAAGGTCATTCCTCGGAGTGGCCTTTCCATGTCTTCCAAAATGTCGCCCCAGGAAGGGTCACTGTTCACCTTGAAGAGCTGGCGATAGAAAGCACGATGTGTGACACCCTCGTAGGCAAAATAACTTAAAAGGGCATTGGTCATGATCTTGATCTGCCCTTTGGTTTTTTGCACAGCGAACATGTCTAGGAAGTAGGAATAGGTCGAGCAGCCATCAAAAAAGAAAATCTGATGCTTGCGGCGATCAAACTCTAACGGCCCGGCTTTTTCCTCGATGGAAGAAATATCTAAGTTTCCGCCTAGACCCGAGTGTCCTGCGTAAATCACAATGTCAGCGGTTTTAACGGCGTTCTTGAAGAACCTTGAAAAAGTCACATTCTTACTTGCGACTCCCGTCTCGGCCAACAAGCGCGTGATGCGAGTGCGAACCACTTCGCCATTTCTTTTGCGAAAGACTTTTTCAAATTGATGCACAGGACGGTTTTCATAACGAGCTAAGATCGTTTCCTTGAAACCTTGCTCACGGAACCATTGATTCATCTCTTCAAAACCTTGGCGGCCTTCATCTTCTTTATTTTTTGCATCTTCAGAAAAGCCATTGATGGTGGTGATCTGGAAGAGTTCTCCGTTGCCGTTGTCTCCACGGATTTTATCAAGCTCTGCAGAAGCATCTTTGCGGTGATTCTTGACTGAGTTGATTCTCACCGCCACCTGAGTAGCCAAAGGTCCTTCAGTTAAATGTTCACAACCGGCACGCAATGGATCATGGAAATACCAGAAGTCGCCGAAACTCGCGTAATAAGGATCTGTACACCTATCGTCATAAAAATTATCAAGATCATAAGGTAGCGTGATGTGCCAAGTGCCCTCTTTGACGAGAGTTTGAATCATTTGCTTATGCAACAACATAGAGCCAGAGACTTTATAAGAAATCGTTCTGAGACCCTTGCTGCGCTTATCACTCAGAATTTGATAGGACAGAGGCAAGCGCGGAGCACCTACCCCGAGAGTGCGATGATTGATACCGAACTCCGCAACCACCGCTGGAGATTGCATATAACCAAAAATATGCTGGGCATGAGTATCTGCTAAATAAACGGCATCGAAATCTTGAGCGGTTTGAAACTGAGAAGAGTAAGAAAAGCGCACTTCAAGAGCGCTTGGAGCCAAAACACCGGCCTGAACGGATATGGCAGCAAAAATAATAAGAAAAGTCAGAGACTTCATAGGACCCCTCTCTCTCAAGATCTAAGACTCATAGGTTTCACAAGAAAACATGTCAATATTAAATGAAGTCTCATGAAAGCCGATATAGAGCAGATCAAATCAAAGCTAAAGGGAGTTGGGCTATTTTTTAGAAATTAGAACGAGATCAGTGCCACGAATATCACCGATTTTCTCTAGGGAGCACATAGAAAGCAGCTCTTGAGCCTCAGCGAAAGGGCTCCAACCATGATCGGTCAAATCCCGCAAAAGCACATAGGCTTGGCCTCCGGGCTTCAAAGCATTTTCAATTCCCAGAATCAAATTTGAAAAATCCGCATCGATAAAAAACCGACAGCGATTTTTAAATTCAGAAGGAGACATCTTACCTTGCGAAGGTCGAAAGTAGGGAGGATTGCTGAGGATCAAATCATAACGATCTTTGTATTCAGAATCTTTGAGAACTTCATAGTTCTTATTCACAAAGCGCGTGTCACAAAAACCCGCATTCAATTCAGAAACATTCTTGGTAAAGTGCTCAAGATAAACATCCTGCACTTCTAAAAAATCAAAAGAGGCTGGCACTTTCCCCCACTGCTTTTGACAGTGATAAATAAAATCCAAACCAATCACGCCGCAACCAGAGCACAAATCCAAACCACGCAAAGACTGAACATCGGATTCTGAACTGAGTTCAAAAACTTTGCGCGCCAAAAAAACGGAGTCATGAGAAAAACGATAATGCTCAGGCTGAGAGTATTGAAATGTGTAGTGAGGATTTATCGAAGACAAAGAAAACCTTCCAACAAGTAATGAAAATAAAGTAATCCCGAGACTCCATGGTGTCCAGCAAAGGATGTCTTTAAGCACTTTTCTGCCCGAATGAGCTGTATATATTCCACGTAAGTTGACCTTATCTCACGAAATTTCGAAGCTGCTAATAACGTCAAAAGGGGATTATCATGGCAAAGCGCTTCGACAATAAAGTGGCCTTCATCACAGGCGGAAACTCAGGCATCGGCAAAGCCTCAGCCCTCAGCGCAGCCAAAGACGGCGCCAACATCATGATCGCCGACCTCAAAGAAGACAAAGCCGTATTAAAAGAAATCGAAGCCCTGGGAGTGAAAGCCGCCTTCGTCACTTGTGATGTGGCAAAACCCATGGCTGTCAAAGAGGCCGTCAATGCCACAGTAAAAACATTCGGCTCCTTAGACATCGGTTTGAACAATGCCGGAATCGGCGACCACGATGTCATCCACGAAAAGAAAATTGAAGAATGGCAAAAGGTCATCGACATCAATCTCAGCGGCGTCTTCTATTGCATGAAATATGAAATCGAACAAATGCTGAAACAAGAGAGCGGCGGCACAATCATCAACATCTCTTCCATCCTCGGCCAAGTAGGAGCAGAGGGAGCCGCAGCCTACGTCGCCGCAAAACACGGAGTCATCGGCCTCACTCAAACAGCCGCCCTTGAGTACGGAACCAAAGGCATTCGTATCAACGCCATCGGTCCTGGCTATATAGAAACCCCACTCATCAACTCTATGGACAAAGAAACCTTAGACGCTCTCAAAGAAAAGCACGCCATGAAACGTCTTGGTCAAGCCGATGAGGTCGCTAGAGCTTTTATCTGGCTCGCTTCAGAAGACTCTAGTTTCATGACAGGGGATTATATTCCAGTGGATGGCGGCTATCTCGCTCAGTAGTCCCCTGCGGCGGCATTTCCTGTCTTTACCCTCAACAACAGACTTCGCAATATTCATTCCCCGGGTCCACTCTCGTGGTCGAAAATACACAGGCTTCAAGAGCATTAAACTTTGCTAATCCCCACACTCACAATATGAGGCTGCAAAACTCGAACAACTTCCTGAGGCGACATTGATACAAGGTATCCCCGTTTGCCGCCATTGATGTAAATCAGATCAAGATCCAAGATGCTTTTCTCCATATAGATGGGCATCTTTCTTTTTGTCCCGAAAGGTGACGTGCCACCCACTTGATAACCCGAGTGACGATCCGCCACTTCCGGTTTGCAAGGAGCTACTGTTTTAACACCCATTTCTCGAGCCATTTGTTTGGTAGAGACCTGCATATCCCCGTGCATGAGAATAACCAAGGGTTCCTTGGTCTCTGTTTCCATGATGAGAGTTTTTACAACACTGTGTTCAGAAATTCCGAGCTCGCGGGAAGAAACTGCACTGCCACCTTTTTCTTCGTAAGTAAAAAGATGGCTCTCGAACTTCACTCCGTGATTTTGCAACTCACGGATCGCCAAAGTTATCGGAGGTTTTTCTTTTGAAGTCATAGCGCCTCTTAAGTCTTATAGACTGATTCACTAGAGTGATCGCGACCGTCCCCTAGATCCTTGGTTTCCCGAGCTGGATGCTCGGGAAAGGGAGCTTGGGGTCACCCAATTGTCAGGATGCTCAAGCTGTGATCAAGTCCCAATCTCTTTAAATACCACCACACTAAGGAATCTGTTTTTTTAAACGTTAGCAGGAACTGCGGTCTTGCGAAGCGCTTTGATCTTAGCAAGGTCACCCACAACCCAGATCAAATCCCCATCTTCCAAAACCAGGGACGAATCCGGACTGAGAATACGTTGAGCTTGTCTTTCCAAACCCACGATCAGACCCATCACTTCATCACGAATACCGCAATCGCGGATAGATTTGTTAATGAAACGAGATTCTTTGCTTAAAACCAAAGAAGCCAAACCGAAGCTTTCTGGAATATGTGTCGTTTCTTCCCGGCCTGCAGGCTCGATGATCAAACGAGCCGCAGCCACTTGCTCATCGGTACCAATAACGAACAAAGTGTCGAATGGAAGCATCAACTCGTCACGACCTGGAGTGAGAATCATACGTTCTCCCCGCTTGATCATGGCCACTGTGATACCAAAGCGTTCTTTCAAACGGCCTTGCTCCAGAGATTTTGCCACCAGCTCCGACTGAGGCGCGAGAATAAACTCGGCCATGGTTGCCTGCCATGGAGTCAATTCAGGAACCGCCATGCGTTTGATCTCATCGTCTTTGTCATTCAAGTTCGAAAGGAAACGGCTTTCAATCAACTTGTAAACGGGACCTGAAATGCGACTGAAAGAAATCGCCAACATCACGATCACGAAGATCATCACGCTCGCTGCGGTCTCTACCGTCACGAACTGACGAACGACGAAACCCGTCAGGACGATACCGATCAACAAACGCACGATGGCCACGCCCACTTGCAAACGCTTCAGCTGAGCTAAAACTTCTGGTTTGAGATCCTTCTGTGCAGAAGGTCTTCCCACAACAACGGCCCACAGGAATGGCGTCGTCAAAATCACAGTCAAGATGCAAGTCAAAACAGAAACCAAGAGGCTGTCACCAAAACGGCCTTGCACCATCGGCAAAATCGCACGGCTTCCCAAAAGTCCCACGGCCACAACAAGGACAGAATTCAAGATGATCTTCATCCCATATCTTTCCATGATAAGTCCCAAAGGTCTTTGGCCCGAGCTTTGGTTAACCGCTGTCTCATAGCGCTCAAGTTGATACATCAAAGATTGAGGCAATTTTCTTTCAAGCCAGCTAAAGATCTTATCTGCATACTTGATTTGATAAGGCGTCGTAAATGTCGTCACTGCAGAAACAGCCACAGCAATCGGATACAAGAAGTCACTGGTCACTTTCAAAGTCACACCCAGGGTCGCGATAATGAAAGAGAACTCCCCAATTTGAGCCAAGCTTAGGCCCGCTTGAACGGAGTTCTTCAAACTGCGACCAGAAACCAAAGCCCCGATACCTGAGCTAAAGAATTTCCCGACGATAGTGACCAAAGTCAAAATCGCGATAGTCCCGGCATGTTCACGAAGAACATTCGGATCAATCATCATACCCACGGACACAAAGAAGACCGCAGCGAAAAGATCGCGCACCGGAATCACCAAGTGCTCAATGCGTTTGCCTTCACGAGTTTCTGCTAAGATAGAACCGATAACGAAAGCCCCCAAAGCCGGAGAAAAACCCACCGCTGTGGCGATCATCACCATGCCTAAGCACAGACCGATAGCCACCACCAAAGTAGTTTCATCGTTCAAGAGACCACGGATTTTTTTGAGAAAAACAGGAACCAAATAAATTCCCACCAAGAACCACAGGGCCAAGAAGAACGCCAAGCGCGCTGTTTCTGAAAATAGAGCCGTGCCCGACAAAGCTTGAGTCGCTGCCACCGTGGACAAAAGCACCAAAAGCAAAATCGCAAACAAGTCTTCAACAATCAAAACGCCGAACACCAAGGAAACAAAGTTTCTTCCTTTGAGATTCAGTTCTTCAAAAGCTCTTACGATAATAGTGGTAGATGAGATTGAAAGGATACCGCCCAAGAACAAGCTGTCCATGGTCGACCAGCCCATAATACGTCCCACGAGGAAACCGACACCGAGCATGGAGACCACTTCAAAGAAAGCCGTGATGCTGGCGCTGCCGCCCACCTTCGCCAATTTTTTGAAGCTGAATTCCAGACCCAAGCCAAAAAGAAGGAAGATCACGCCGATCTCGGCCCATACTTTGATGCTATCAACGTCTGTGATTGTTGGGATCCACGTGATATGGGGCCCGACCATAAAGCCGGCAATCAAGTATCCCAAAACAACAGGCTGCTTGAGAAATTTAAAGAGCAACGTGACAACCGCTGCAGTGATAAGAATAAAACCTAAATCTTCAATAAGGACAGGGAGATGAATCATTATTTTATATAGTAATAAATTGGTTTGCTTAACAAGACGCAAACGCTTCCTGAGACAGAAAAAGTGAAACTTTTTTGTCAGCTAAGACTTATTGCATCTGAGCTTTGCTGCAAATTTGTGCACTCAAAGAATCTGCGGGATCCAAACGATTCTTGGTTCCGAAATGCAAAGCTGCGTGAGCAAGGACGCTACGATGTTTTGAAGAAACTGTGTAGATCTCAGTGCCATCACGATATGTCGGCGTGTAAGCCACCCCGGCAATTTTAGCTTTGCCTGAAGATGAGGCAACAAGGCCGATATAAGCCACGGCTCCGGTTTTTTTTTCGAGCCCTGCCTGATAAGCTAAAAAGTTCCCCAAAGAATACATGATCACTGTTTCACGACCATCTTTGGTCACATATTTTTCCCAAGGTTGCAAAACATGGGGATGAGATCCCACAATGGCCGTGGCTCCGGCATCCAAAAAACGTTTGGCATAGGACTTTTGGCGTTCGTCGGGATTGGCCTTGTACTCTTGTCCCCAATGAGGAAGAACGATCACCGCATCCACATCAGAGCGTTCAGACAACTCACGGATGATATCGACAACTTGGTTGGCCTGTTTATAACAGAATAGCAATTGCTCATTGCGATCGGCGTGGCCATTGGTCATTTCCGTACAACTCACAAAACCAACATTCAACCCTTTGACCTTCATCACCTTAAAGAACTCGGCATTGCGCTCAGAAGCCATGCGAGTTCCCACCGTGGGAACACCGACTTTGCGAGCGGCCTCAATGGATCTGTCGATACCGATAGACCCACGATCCAAAGAGTGGTTGTTGGCTGTTGTGATTAAATCGTAACCTGAATTCTTCAAATCAATCAAAATACGCGGATGGAAATTAAAGGAAAAATTCGTTCCTGAATAAATATTAAGATCATAGGTAAAACCCACATCGCCATGGTCTTTCCCGCGACGATCAATTCCCAAGGCCGTTGGCCCTTCCAAATTGGCCACTGACAAATCCGCTTTTTGAATCAAAGGGTCTGTGCGCTTCCACGTCTGAGAAAAACGCTGAGAGCCTGACATCACAGATTTATAAATAGCATCATGAACTAAGATATCCCCGACGAAGGAAAGAAAGACCGTGTTGTCCTGCCCACCACAAGAGGCTGAGTAAGAAAGATCCCTGCTTTGAGCAAAAGAGAAGGAGGACAAAAATGACATCGTCATCCACAGGGACAAGGCTTTCACTTTGTACACAACGTCCTCCTAAGATTAGGTAGAGTTGTTTATACCAGAATCCCCCTTCGGTTGCCCTCAAGGCGTTATTTGTCGCGAAGCCCTTGGCCTTTTTTTCATGACTGTCCAATCTTTAAACAGATTGAACAGTCAGAAATAAAATTATTTTTATTTTAGCGAAGACTCTCTTCAGATTTGGAAAGCTGGTTTAGCCCCTCCACTCTTTGCAGGCCGGGCATTCTCCACTGGCGGTTCAGCACCGCCTCCTTAGGAGAATAAAGTCGTCCAAGCACAGTAAAGCTTGTCGGTGGAGCTGGTAGCCAATTTGAAACCTTAGAAGGCTCAGGACGAGCATTCTGAATGTAAATTTCAAGAGAACCGTCCTTATTGTAGCGTAGGCGATCTCGGTCTCCCAGGGCGAAACGATTCAGAGAGTTCTTAACCGGAAAACCTCTCATGTCATAAACCGTGAGGGACCAGAAGGCATCTACCGGTGGAAGCTGCCCTTTTGCAAATCTCATCACATATTGATTGCGACCATTGAGAGGGCGGCCTGCGGAATCTTCAGCAGTGTAAGGATAAACAGCATCTTGCGGTACGTTCGCGCCCAAGCCCATTTTGGCCGTGAAGGCTCGATTGAGATAGTTTGTTCCATAGTTGCCGGTTTCAAAGTTATATACCCAGCCATTGATCTTTTCCGCTTGAGACTGTCGACCTGAGTCTACAATCTTCGCTAAGCCGCGACGAGCTCCTTCATTGATCGCTTTGACCTGATCTGGGTTCAGTTTTACCACATCAAAACTTTGCCCAGGCACCACACCCATCGTGCGCAATTTCTCGACCATCGCGGTGTCAGCAGGATTCGGTGGATTATTTTTCAGAGACTCAGCCATGCGTTGGAAGAAGGCTACGCCGGTTAAACCTTCCACTTGATCCATCGGTGCTGTGGCAGTATCAACGCCAGGTTTCACAGGAACATTCGTCGGTGGAGTATAATTTGTGCCCCAACGACTGAGGGGAGTCAGACGATACTCTTTCTGCATAGTCTGCACGGCTTTATAATCCGCTTTGCCATTGGTCTGCGTGCGACCAATAATCCAAACATCATTGGTCGGTGACTTCACTTGAGTCACACCATCCGGCAAGGATCCATTCCAGTTGGGTCCCGTGATTGCAAAGTCGCCTTTTTTATTTCCCGTCGTGCGAGACCCTGGAGAAGCAAAAACATCGCTCCAGGCACTCAGCATCGGCATGAGATAATATCTTTTTCCCGTGTCAGGTACACTCAGCACCATAGGTTCTTTGCTCAAATCCAACCACGCCGAACTATAGAGTGTATCAAAATTCGGTCTAACCACAGATTTGAAGCCCGCATCGGGGAAAGTTGCCTTGTGTGCAAACTGATTGATCGGAGCATTCTCATCCGAAGGTCGCGGCACATTCGTCAACTGATCCTTCGTGATCTCCATCAAGACCAGAGGATAACCATAAATAAATGAATCTTCGGCAACCGAGCGCAACTGTTCTGGAGGAACCGAGACAGAGGCCGGGCCTCCCCTGGCGGCTCCAGGTGCTGTCATTGCAGAGTCTTTCTTGTGCCCAGAGTCGGTCTGACATCCAAAGATGAAACCCACGGACACCCACAAGAACACATTGAGAATCACTGAGGCGACTGGCTGAATCATAAAAATCTCCTTATCTCTTATAACGCTCTTAGGATCAGCATCACAAAAGTCGTCCTCAAGATGTATTTAGGCATTTGAAGTTCATGAGATCTTTTGCTCAAAAGGGAAGGCATCTGAGAAAAGAACTGTGTTCTGAATGCCCCATCATTTTGACAAGCAGTGTAAGATGACAAGTTTTTGAAGGAAAAAGAAATGGCGCAGGGTTTTTCTGATTGCTCTCGGACTTCTTTCAAGATCTCATGGGCGCCGCTTAAGGAGTTCCAATGAAAATGACATCTGTAACGGTTTTGGCCGCTCTACTGCTTTCTGGTATTTCAAGTTTTGCAATGAGTCCCTTCGATGGCGTTTGGGCCTCCGAGGATGGCAGAGCCACTGTTCGCCTGACTGAGTTCAATAACAAACTCACGATGCACACTCGTTCTTACTATGACAATGGTGCTCCTTCGGATTATTTTTTTGAATTCAGACTGCCAAAAAGCTCTCGTCCGTTGCCAGCAGATACAATCATCGAAGGTCGCGTGCGTAGCCTAGACGGATACTATGGCTGCGTGTTTGACGAAAAAGCTCAAGCCATGATCGACGAAAATGGTCGCTTGCGCATTCATCATCCATTGCTCACGTTCTATCGCGAGACACGCACTGTGGTTGATGACCGCGGTTACCGCTATCGTCGCGCGATTGATTGGAACGGCTGGGGTTGGGTTGAAAATATTTACTACTTCCCAATCCGTCACTGGAGAACAGTTTCTTCAGAGTGTGTCGTAACTCAAAGAAATTGGACCACAGCGGTTCTTGTGAAATACGAAACTGAAATTCCAGTTCCTCGCTAGAATTTAAAGGACTGATCCCTTAAGCATCCTGATAATTAGGTGATCCCAAGCCCCCTTTCCCGAGCCTCCGGCTCGGGAAACCAAGAATCTGGCTCATTTTTCTGACACACCGTTTCGGCGCACTGAGAAATGCCCCCTCTTCTAATGGGTGCTAAGTGTGTCTCATGGACACATCGACGCTTCTCAAAAATCCGCGCTTTCAAAGTGCACAGAATAAATTTTTACTCAATCTGCCCTTCTGGATTGCCGCCAGCGCTGCCGCTTTGGTTTCTGTGTTCTACAATCAGCTTTTTAAAATTTGTGAAGACTGGGCCATTTCCCAAGCTCATTCAAACACCTTGCTTTGGACAGCTCCCTTGGCGTTGCTTGTCTCTTTTCTGTTGGGACATTTTTTCTCAAAGGAAGCTCTCGGCAGTGGAATTCCCCAAGTCATAGCCGCCGTTGATCTTTCGAGCGAAAATCATCCTTTTTTGCGCAAACTTTTAAGCTTTCCCATGCTGCTGATCAAAATCATCGGCTCTTGTCTGTGCGTTTTAGGTGGAGGTGTGACAGGCCGTGAAGGACCCACACTCCAAGTCTCTACCGCTATCTTTTATCAACTTTCGCGCCTTTGGCCGAAGGGACTGCCTCAACCAAAACTACCAGCAGTTATTCTGGCGGGAGGAGCCGCAGGCTTAGCCTCCGCATTCAACACGCCCCTGGGAGGAATTGTCTTCGCAATTGAAGAGCTCTCGAAGGCACACATCAGCGCCGTTCGCACAGCCGTCTTCCAAGCCGTGATCATTGCCGGTCTCCTGGCCCAGCTTTTTTTAGGAAATTATATTTATCTTGGCGACACTCAGTTCGGAACATTCCCTTTTCGTGTTCTCTGGCACACCATCATCATCGCGGCCCTTGTCGGCGTTGTTGGGGGACTCTTCGCAGAAAGTCTTTATCGTGTCGGAAAATGGCGCAATAAAAAGTCTTTCGCTTTCAAGATCGCTATGACTCTGGGGTGCGGCTTGCTTTTGAGTTTTACGATCTGGGCCTGTGGCCCGCAGACCGTGGGTGCGGGGAAACACATAATGATCGATCTTTTAAAAGATCCTACCGCCATGGAAAATTCCACCTTGCCTCTGGCCCGCATCTTCGGGAACTTCTTCACCTACATCGGTGGTGTCATCGGCGGAGTTTTCGCGCCCGCTCTCTCGAGTGGGGCCGCCTTGGGACAATATCTTTCTATTCTCTTTGGCTTTGCCAATGTAAAACTCATGATTCTGGTAGGCATGGTGGCCTTTTTAACAGGCGTCACGCGGACGCCCTTCACTTCTTTTGTCTTGGTTTTGGAGATGAGCAATTCCCATGAAGTTATTTTGTATCTGATGCTGTCTTCCGTGGTCTCTAATGTCACAGCTCGCGTGATCAATTCAAAGTCCTTCTATGAGCAGGCCGCCCATGACATCACATCCCGTTTGGAGCCTCAGGCCAAGGCGAATCCTGCTTGAGGTTTCGCCGGTCATTGAGCATAATATTGGCTTCGACCGGAGATATATTATGACAGCATCAGACCACAAAGATAGCACCCTAGCCGTTCGCAAAGCCCTTTTGAGTTTACAGAAAGAGCTTTTAGACGCTCTCAAAGACCAATTTCAAAAAGAAAGCGGCCGTGAAGTACCCCCTGCGGAATGGTTGCAAGTGTTGATGATGTCTCAGCGCTATCTTTGGATGCGTGAACTGACGACATTGATTGCGGATATTGACCTCTTGACTGAAATTGATGTGATCACGGAAGAACAAGCCAGCACGGCTCGCCACGAAGTGGAACGAATGCTTTTCAATTCCGATGAAGCTGGAGATTTCCAAAAGCAATACAAGAATCTTCTCAAAGCCGGACCTCACTTGATGCTTCATCATGGACACCTCAAGACGGCAGTGAATCCTTTGCCTAAGTCCACCCACACGGATGAAGCCGCAGCTGAAAAACGCAAGAGCTGGCATGAGACTCACCGTCAACAGGCTCGTAAAAAAAGAAACTAATTCTTCGCAAGTTTTCGCGCGTGTTTAAGAAATAAAGACTTTTCGCCGAGCACTTTCACCAAGTGCTTTTCGGCAGCTTCGGGAGTGATCCCCTGAGCCTTCAGCCATAGATCTTCAAAAATATGTTGAGTGGCCGCCATGTTCAGGGACGGAAAACTTGAATCATCCACTTCACCAAAGCCCACAATCAAGAGTGCATTCCATAGGGGCTTCATCGCCCGATTGTAGTGACTCTCCATGAGCTTTCCCTGCCAGCTTAAGTTCTCTTTGATAATTTTCGTCGATTGAGGAGAGTCCATTAAAAGACTGTCCAGAGCCTCACGAGAAGACAGAGAAAGTTTTGCGACCTTGAGTGATTCGCTCTGCAGGAAAGCCAGCATGCTGACAAAGATGTCTCTAGAAAAAAAAGTCGCTCGGCCTTGATACCATTTAGCGTAAACCACGTCCTTGCTCCGAGACAATTGTTCACGCAAAATCCACAAATCAGAAACTCGAGTGTCTCCGTCCTGATCCCACTCCCAACGCATTTTTGAGCGTGGGTAAAGCTCAGACCAAATGCTCTCTGGTTCTTTCTGATTATTGAGAGGAAACACCAAGAGACAGCCTTTTTTATTGATCGCATCAACGGCTTTTTTCTTCGCACTCTTGGTTCCCATAGCGACCTCTAATTGTACTTCTTGCCCATGTATTTGGGGTGCAAAAGATTTTCAGTCGAGAAAATCTCATCAATCTGCTTCTGAGTAACCACTCCTCTTTCAAGAGCCACATCAATGACATTTCTGCCCGTATCAGCACAGATCTTCCCAATCACATCACCTTCATGATGCCCGATAATAGGATTCAGGTAAGTCACAATACCAATGCTATTCATCACGGATTCACGGCAGTGTTCGACATTCGCCGTGACGCCTTCCACGCATTTGTCTTTCAAGGTGAAGCACGCATTGGTTAAGAGCCTTACAGTCTCAAATAAACTGGAAGCAATCACGGGCTCCATCACATTGAGTTGCAGTTGTCCCGCCTCAGCCGCCAAGGTGATCGTCAGATCATTGCCGATCACCTTAAAGCACACTTGATTCACAACTTCTGGAATAACCGGGTTCACTTTTGCGGGCATGATCGATGAGCCCGCCTGCATTTCAGGCAAGTTGATTTCTTTCAAACCCGTGCGAGGACCGGAACTCAATAAACGCAAGTCGTTGCAAATTTTTGAAAGTTTGGTCGCCGTTCTTTTCAAGGCACTAGAAATAATAATATAAGCGCCACAATCACTGGTCGCTTCAATCAAATCTTCCGATTGAACAAAATCATATCCCGACACTTCTGCCAATTTTTTCACAGCCAAAGGAGCATACCCTTCGGGAGCATTCACTCCAGTCCCAATTGCTGTCGCGCCCAGGTTCACTTCTAAAATAAGTTTTTGAACAGTTTTAATGAGACGGACATCTTCCTTAAGAAGAGTGGCAAAGGCATTGAACTCTTGGCCCAATGACATCGGAACGGCATCTTGCAATTGCGTGCGCCCCATTTTTAAAACTTGGGCGAACTCCTGACCTTTTTTCTCAAAGGCCATAGCCAAAGCCGCAATGGCCTTCATCACTTCGTTGAGATGTTCATATAAAGCCACACGGAAAGCCGTGGGATAGGCGTCATTGGTCGATTGAGATTTATTCACGTGATCGTTGGGATTGATCACATCGTAAGTGCCTTTAGGCAGCTTGCGAGCCTCCAAGGCTATATTGGCGATGACTTCATTGGCGTTCATATTCACCGAAGTTCCCGCTCCACCTTGAAAAACATCCGAAGGAAACTGCGCCGACCATCTTTTAACGTCGCCTATAATTACATCACAGGCCTGAACCAAAGATGTGGCGATGTCTTGAGGGATGGTTCCCAACTCACCGTTTGCTAAAGCCGAGGCTTTTTTAACAAGCGCCAAGGCTCTGACGAACAAGAGATCATCACCGATCTTTTGTCCTGAGATCTGGAAGTTTTCCAGGGCCCTCATTGTATGGATCCCGTAATAGGCTTCCTCAGGAATTTGTTTGTTTCCTAAGAGATCGGATTCCTGGCGAAACTTGCCCATAAACACCTCAAACGCTTTCATACCGTGTCATAGCAGATAAAGTCCAAAAAAGTGTGTCACAAAGGCTGAATGCCTTCAAGAAATCGCCCATTTACACAAGTCGTCAACGGAGCCAGTGATTGCCTTGTGGCACTTGAAATATTACGAAGATAGGACCCAAAAACGTAAGCTCGCAGCTAAAGGAATTCATTGTGATTGTTGACCATTGGAAGAAGCGTTCCCTTGCTGAAAAAGTCTTTGTTCTTTTCGTTATTACCATTTGTTTCCGTGCCTTTTTCTCCCTCAGCATCGGCTTGATCGACGACGAAGCCTATCACTGGTCTTGGATTCGTGATTTGCAACTTTCTTACTTTGACCACCCTGCCATGGTGGCTTGGCTCGAAGCTTTAAGCACTCGGGTGTTCGGTGACACAGTCCTTGGCGTCCGTTTCCCTTCCTTTGTGGCGTATGTGGCCATTGTCGTTTTCATGTTTAAGCTCACCAAAGATCTTTTTGATGAGTGGGCGGCTTACTTTGTTGGTTTTATTTTGCTGTGGTCTCCATTCTGGGGCTTTGGTGGCTATGTGGCTTCACCAGAACCTTTCTTTATGTTGGCCTGGGTTCTGGGCGCTTGGGTCTTCTGGCAAGGCGTCCGCGAAGATGGCAATCAATGGAGTTTGAAAAAGACCTGGATTTACCTCGGCATCATCATGGGCTTGGGTTTGAACTCAAAGTTCATCATTGCTTTACTGGCGCCAGGATTTGGTCTTTATCTTTTGATGACGCCAAGTCGCCGCAAAGATCTTTTGAAACCTTGGCCTTGGGTGGGATTCTTGATCGCCACGGTTTTATGCGCTCCGATCTTTGCTTGGAACATCATCCATGACTGGCCAGGATTTAAATATCAATTTCATGACCGTCATTCCGGATCCACTTTCAACTTCGGTCGCTGGTTGGGTTTCTTTGCGGCTCAGTGGTTGTTCTATACGCCGTTCTTGTATGTGCTGTTGGTGATCACCTTCATCAACACGATCGTGAAGCGACAAGATGCTCGTTGGAGATATCTGTTCTGCCTTTCCGTTCCTTCTTTGATCATTTTCTATCCTCAGCCGTTCTGGGCAGACTTCAAACCTCACTGGAGTGGTGCGGCCTGCACACTGTTGTTGATGGGAGCCGGAGCCATTTGGTCTCAAGGCTTGAAATGGGGCAAACGTCAGATCGTTAAACCGAAAAGCAAGGTTTACACTTACGGCATCTTGGGCTTCTTTATTCCGTTGGCATTTTTGACTTACACACCCTTTGCTTACCCTTGGATTCCAAAGGCTTTCCGCCTTGTAAATCCCCATGGCGAATGGAAAACCGTCTATGATCCAAGCAATGAGTTTCATGGTTGGGAAGACCTGGGTCGCTTTGTGAATCGCCGTCAACGCGAGATTCATGCAGAAAGTGGGCGCAAGCCGTTCATCGCAGCTCATCGCTATGAGACCACGGCGCAAACCACTTGGGGTGTGAAACAAAAGGTCTACATGCTGAGCTCCACCGTCAGCCAATACACGGTCATGCAAAGCCCTGAAGAGATGAGCTCTCTCAAAGGACAAGACGCGATTTTCGTGAGCACTGAAAAGTACAATGCGGATCCGATGGAATGGGCCAAGTGGGATTCTTGCTCTAAAGAAGAACTCAAGACCTTCCGTCACGGAGAACATGCACGCACTTTCAACGTGTACTATTGCAAGAACTTCCAGGGCATCACCAACTAATAGGCAATAAATATTTTTATGAATACCTACTCGATTTTGAGTTTTCTGTTCTTAGTTTTTATTTCATTCAGCGCCCAGGCCTCAGACCTGGGTTCTGGTATCGTGCCTCCGGCAATGCAAAAAGGGCGCATCACTTATTTTGGTACGATCCAGCCCGACACACGCTTTGGCGACAACAATGACAAAGCCAGTTTGCAAAAAGGCACTGTGAATATTTCTGTGCCCTTTGCCAAAACCGACAACAGCGCCTGGACGGTTTCTTCTCTCAGTCATTGGATGGATCTTTATCCCGATCAAACGGAAATTCCTGATCTCTATCAATTTGATGTGGGTCTGACTTATACGAGAGCCACAGAGAAAGGTCGTTTCTGGGCCGTGAACGGAAACTTTGGTTCAGCTAGCGATAAGCCTTTTAAAGATCCTTCTGTGAGCACCATGAGTGCCAATTATTTTTATCTGAAGCCGGTTTCTGAAACTGGTACTTGGCTTTACCTGATCAACTATTCGAACAATCGTCCGATTCTGAATAACATCCCTCTTCCAGGTTTTGCTTATATCTACACACCCTCGAAAGCTTTCCGCGGGACCTTTGGTATTCCCTTTGCCATGTTGAATTGGGAATTTGCAGACCGTTGGGGCTTTAAGTTCTTTACTATCGCCCCTTGGATTATTGAGTCTACGGTGGATTACGCAATCAGTGGCCCGATGAAGGCCTACACGGGTCTAGCTTTCGCTCAATCGACTTACTATCTCTATGGAAGAGCAGAAAAGAAAGAGCGTCTCTTCTATGACGAAAAGAAAATCTTCATTGGTTTGAAGTCTCCTCTTTCGAAAAAATTCTTTGCAGAGTTGGAAGGCGGATACGCCTTCGATCGTCGGTATTTTTCGGCTGAGAACTATGAGCGGTCCCCTTCAGATGCCTTGGTCTTGGGTTCAAGCCCTTACATCAGAATTACAATGTCCATTGGGTTGGATGAGTAGCTGGATGACAAACTACTTTGCGGGCTCACAACAGAGCCTGCACTTTCAGAGTTTAATTTAGAATGTATTCAATGGGAGTGATGATCTCCCAAGACACGCGATGAATCTCTGGCGGAAAAGGTTTTCTGCCATGAATGCTCTTCAGAGCTTCAAGAGCTGCCCGGTTGAGAGTTTCGTAAGGTGCTTTCTCAATCACTTCACTGGCAATCAATGAACCGTCTTTGGCTAAAGTGAACTTCACTTTCACAGTGCCGGTCTGCTTTAGTTTTTTAGCCATTGTTGGATACCGATCGTGCTGACTTTTTTCTAAGAGCTTTAAGAGTTCATAGATGTAGCGTTCTTCAGCAGAGACTTCCTGACCATTAGCCACACCTAAACGCCCTGTTAGAGCCCCTTTTTCAGAAACTCCATCTGGGTTCCCAAACTTTTCAGTAGATGCCGCCACAACGGGTTGAGGCGCTGGCTTTTCTTTTTTATGTTCAATAGCAGGAGCATCGCCGTCGTCTTCAGTCACCACAGGTTTAACTGCGGCTCGTACAGTCTTCTTTTGAGTTGTCACACCAGTGGCTTCGAAGCTTTCCCCATACTGAACTTCAACTCCGAGAGGAAGAGGCGATGACTCTTCCCCTTTTGATGACCATAGAACCGCAGCAAAGGTCACCACATGCAGCACAGCTGACAAAGTGATGAAGTTCGGAAGGTTCAAAGGCAGAGAAAATCTTTTCATGGATGGATCTGTTATAAAGAGGGCCTGCCTCTTTGACAACAGAGCCGATCCGAATACACCTTTTTTCAAGGATTTAGGGGGTTTCTGTGGTCCTCATTGAAAGCGAATTGAAAATAGGAACGCCAATTCCTAATAGCAGGGCTGAAAAAGACGGCAACGGCCCGGATCCTGATTTCGAGCTTCCCTCAGAGTCAACAGGCGGCTGGTGTTCTTGCGATGATAACCTACGGTCCATTCCATGATCTTTTCAGACCAGGGAAAGACCGGACCGGACGCCATGGCCTGCCCGCGAGCATCCCACTGAACCGAGATGAAAGGGCCTTCGCTCTTGGATGGAAGACGACCTGACCTCGCCATGTCTCCTGCCCATTTGAACATCAGTTCCGGATCCCAGAAAGAAAGAGTGACATATCTTTCTCGCGATCTGACCCAGGGACGATTCTTTCCTTGGCCGAAACCCAGAACACCAATGGTGGCTTTCCGACTTGAGGTCGTGATGAGCTCTTCGGAGATTTTCAGTTCTCTCCGCCAAGCTTGGTCTATCTCTTCCGGAAAGAGCCCCAGCACTTGCAAGAAGCTCACGGCAAAGGCCGAGCACCCTGCCCCCTCGCCTCGCAAAGGATCTGATCTGAGGCCGCCATAGATCTTTTGAAGACGTAACTTTTCATAGAGACTCAAGTATCCTTTGGCCCTCGCGCACTGCTCTGGATTGATGGCGATTTTCAAACTGCGCACATAACCTTTTCTCTTCAATCGTGGAAGCCAATGCAGAATTTCTTTTTTAGTATAAAAGCGTCCCGGAACATTGATCATGAGCACATCCATAGAAATGCGCTTTAAGAAAAAGTCCCAGGCATAGGAGGCATTGGATTTATCAGAGGTCATGCCTCGATAGAGAGCCTCTTCTTGTCCACACTGCAACTTGATATTCACGTGAGAGATCGAGTGAGGATAGTCTTCACCGCTCACCTTGTGCTTCATATTGTCCAAGGCGCCACGCACCAGCACACCGGGACTTGTCCAATTGAGAGGCTTTGGAGCGCGATAGAAAATCAGCTCCAACTCGTCAGCTTGAGCCCAAGACCCGCTCCAGATCAATAAAAGGGGAAACCACCAGAATAAAGGCATGGCAAAAATCCTAGCGGGAATCTGAATATTAAGAATTTAAACTTGAGTAATTATGTCGCTTTACGGGGTTTGAAAAGTGTTGGTAGGATGGCGCCACTGGAGTGACCTATGAAAATTTCAAATGTGTCCTTGGCCCTGATTCTTTTCACCCTGCCCTTCAGCTCTTGGGCTCGTCTTACAGATGGCAAAGTGCACCTCAAAGTAGAATCCACCAAGATCGTAGCTCACATCGATTCGGGATTTCACTTCAACAAAGAGGCTCCGGCTTCTTTGCAAGTCGACAGTCAATCTTCGAAGCCTTTAAAGAAAGAAGAAAAAGAAATCATCTTTGATGCGTCTTCTGTAAAAGGAAAGAGCTTCTCTTTGAATTACTATGTTTGTGATGATGCAAACACAGTGTGCGAAGAGCATGAGGGTTCGTTCAAAGTGCAAGGCAACAAAGTTGTTGCTGCTAACACAAAGGCAGCAACTCCAGCTCTTGCGAAACCGGCGTTTAAGTCTGACAAGATAGAACTCAACTCCCATGGATTCATCACGAACAACCTCAAGGCGGCTTTGGCCCTGGCTAAAAAAGACAACAAGCTGGTCTTCGTCGATTTTGGAGCCCCTTGGTGCCCGTCTTGTGTGCGCATGGAAACGGAAGTCTTTGGAGAAAAAGTTTTCGCTGATGCTACCAAGGACCTTGTGAAAGTCGCCATCGATGTCGACAAAGCCGACAACAAATCTCTCAGTAAACAATACAACATCAAAGCCATCCCGACTGTGATTGTGATGAATGCCCAAGGGGAGGAACTCTATCGCCTCTTGGATTATAAACCTGCTGAAGCCGTGGCAAGCTCTCTCCAGCAGGCTCTTAAGACCTCCATGATTCCCTTGGCCGAACTTACAAAGAAAGCCACTGCCGGAGACAAGGTTGCGCAAAAGGCTTTAGGTGAAAGAAGCTACAATGCCCTTCAATACGGGGAAGCCGCAAAATGGTTTGCAATGGCTGATGACAAAGACATCCTTTGGGCTAAATCAGAGATTTACGCTGCAGAAAAAACTGGAAAGCCCGAAGCCACGGCAAAAAGAAAAGCCCTTCTGGAAAAATGGATCTCCACCTTCCCAGGACATGCCGCTTCTGTGGAGTGGAGAGCGGAACTGGCAAACCTCATTCAAGGTGAGCAGACTGACATCAAACCTGAAGCTAAAAAACTTGCAGAGCAGAACATTGAGCTCTTGAACGGACTTTTGAAATCTGAAAAGAAATTCAAAGCCGCAAAAAAGAACAAAGAGTTTGAAGAGTCTTCAGACATTGAAAAGGTCGAACTCGCAACTTCTCTTGCGGGGAGCTACAAGTTCCTGAAAGATACGAAAAGTACAGCTGAAGCTCAGATGCTTGCGATCAAAGAATTACAGGCCATCGACTTCAATGTGCAACAACCGGGCCGCATTCTTTCAGCTCTTTTTTACTTCCGCGAAAATGGGCGCCCCGATCTCGCGATCTCTTGGCTAGAAAAGCTGATGACAGCGTACCCCGACACTGACGTCTATGAGACAAAGCTGGCTTACACTTACATGAAGCTGAAGGAGTACGACAAAGCCCTGCCTTTGGCGCAAAAGATCGTGACTAAAAATCCCGATCGCAAACTTTCGAATATGAAATTGGTGGCAGAGATCCAAAAGGAACTGAAATTGAAGAAAGAGGCTCGGCAAACCATCACTCAAGCTTTGAAACTTCCCGAGGCAAAACTAAAGCACAACGAAATGCTTGTGAAGTCTTTCAAAGAAATGAAAAAGTCCCTCTAAAAAAAGCTCCTCAAAGGTAGGGACTTACTTTTGGGAAGAACAAACGAATTTCTTCTTAACAGACCACCCCCTAAATCTAGGTTTCCCGAGCTGGATGCTCGGGAAAGGGGGCTTGGGATCACCCAATTGTCAGGATGCTCACGCTGTGATCAGGCTACAATCTCTTTAAATACCACACACTAAGGGATCAAATTTAAAAAAAAAGAGAGTGTTCCCACTCTCTTTTTTTGCTTCCGCTACACGTAGCTTCCGCGTTTGATTTTTTCAAGAATGAGTTTCTCAGTCTTGATTGGATCGTTCGGGTCAACCGAGAAGAAGGACTGCTGCTCGCAACGTACCTTTTCTTTGATCAACCAGCGCAAGATATCAGAAAGATTTTTATTCTTTTTATCCAAGAAGAACGGATCGTTTTCCAAAGCATCCTTGGCTTTTTTCAAAGCACGAGCCTCGACAGGGTCTGACTCTTTCACTTTGTAGTGAGGTAAATCATATTTCTTCACGTCTTCAGGAAGAACACCCAAGAACTTCACTTCCGGCGCCGAGAAGTCAGCATTACGAACCAAAGAGGCCGCAGATCCCGCCTTCAAAGTACGGAAGATATTTTGCATCGTGTACGCATCCAGATCCCCGAAGAAATAAAGAGGTACATTCAGTTCATTTTGAATCAATTTACACCAGCCACGCACACCATTTGATGGAACGCCCCCGGCACCCATCAAAATACAGTTGTTGCGCTTTGTGAAACCCATGCTCACCAAGGTGTTCGCCGTACCTTCAGACTCTACGATCAAGCAGAAGTCGATTTTCTTTTTAGCTTTCAATTTCAGAGCCTGAGGTCTGTTCTTTGGCTGAAAAGCCGCAGTTCCCAGAGTGGAAAGATCCACTGTCGCTTTGTCACCATCAGGCATAGTCTCAGTCACGATCAATTGCTGAGAATAAGTTTGTCCACCACGTTCATTGGCAAAACAGTTCAATTCTTCACGGTAAACTTCCAACATATCACCGATGAAATCGATGATCGCATCACTCTCAGGCTGATCTTCAAAGTCCAAAGGCTTCAAACGAGAGTTGCCTTTGATAAGACCCTTACAGATATAGTAAAGCTCCCTTTTTGTATTTACTGAGCCGATCTCCATGTTGCGCAAAAGGATTTCCAAAACGAAAACCACACGAGCCAGCTTTTGCACTGAAGACACGTTCAATTCTGTGCGAACGACTTTATCTCCAGGAGTCAGGTAACCCACTTTTGAATTGTACAAAGAGTTGTCCAAAGAAGTTTTCACAGCTTCCAAAACCGGACGCTTTGAATTCTCGAGGTCCTTCAACATCTTGTCAGCCAAGATGCGGGCCTCTTTAGGGATATCAATTTTTAGTTCACGAATGCTTAATAATCTAGCCATTAGCGTTTTTTCCCAGTGGTTTTCGTTGTTGTGGCTTTTTGAGTCGTCGCTTTCTTAGTTGTCGCCTTCTTTGTGGTTCCCTGAGGAGCCTCTGCTTCTTCAAGAAGGTCTGAAGCACGAATCACATCCACTTCAAGATCATCATCGTCAGTGCCGATGCCTTTTTTCTTGTCGCGTTTTTTCTGCTCCAACAATTTGGATTCAGCCGCTTCAAGATCCGCAAGAGCATCTTCAGAATCACGTCCTAGCAATTTTTTAAGGCCTTCTTCTGCTCGTTTTTTACGAGAATCAGAGGCTTTCACCAATCTCGCCAATCCTTCCACAAGGATCGGTCCGAATTGCTCGATGTGAGCCAATTTTCTTTCTAGATCTGCTTCTTTCACTTCTTTTTTGATGTGACGAGAAAGCTTTTGACCCGCTTGGATCAAAGCCAAACGAATTTCTGCCACCAACTCTTCAGAGGCATCGATGGTTTCTTTCGAAGCATTTTTAAACTTAATGAATGGAGACACGATGGAAACCGCGAAAATATACGGTCCCAATGGCAAACTGTCTTTCGGCTGTTGCAAACCGTAAGTTTTCCAATTCACAGACTCAATGGCCCAAGTGATCGCACAACCTGATTTATCAAATTGCAATGGAACGCGATTGGCGAAACGGAGCAGTTGAACCGGAGTGTCCGATTGTTGGTTGCGGTCTTTGAAACGCGCCAATGCCACTTCGACAACGACAGGTTTAAAATCACAAATACAAGGTTTACGAGTCACAACGGCAAAGAAATCCACTTCTCCAAGACGAGTGATTGATTTCGAAAGAGATTCCTCTCCGACAGTCAAAACAGAACGAGTTGAAGGAGCCATCAAATCCGTCGCCTGAACGGCCATGAAGGCTTTTTTGAAATCTTCTTCATTCAATGCAGTCAAAGGCCTCTCAAGAAGGTTCTTTGGAAGGCCATGCTTTGTGAAGTCTTTGATAGATTGATCGCTGATACGAGAAAAACCAGTTTTCAAGAACTTAGAAAGAGTGGTTTTGCCGAACAAAGTGGAGTGAGTGATGAACTCGCCCAGTTTGAACGTGTGAGGATGGGGCAAAGTCGCCTCTGGAACTGCGGGAACTTCCGTGCTCACCCGGTTGATCGTCACAAAGTCGGCATCCGTCAATTTGTAAGTGATTGTCAGATGCGGATTCACGAGGACAGTGCCCTCGATATAAGTCAGCAAACCACCATCACCGTTCAATTGAATACGGCCATCCAAGATGAACTCAACTCGGGTGCCGCTTTCGCGATCCCACTCGAAGGTCTCTTTGTTTTTAACGATACCTGTATTGGATTTGATATCCACGTCCACCTGAGCAGACACGGCTTTGCGCATTTTTTTAGTCTTAGAAACAACGTTTACACCACGGGCATTGGTCATTTGCGCCCAAGTGGTTGCTGCAGAGATACCGATACCTTGTTGTCCACGAGAACATTGGCCACGGCCAAACTTTGAAGAAGCCAAATATTCGCCGTAAACCTTTGCAAGGTCATCAGCTTCGATTCCAGGTCCATTATCTTCCACAACGATGCGGATAAGGTCGGTATTTTTAGTTGAGCCTGTGCCTACCTTGGAAATTTCCACAAGGAGGTCAGGAAGAATTTCTGAAGATTCACAAGCATCAAGCGAGTTATCTACAGCTTCTTTTAAAGTTGTTAAAACGGCTTTCAACGGGGATGAAAAACCCACTTGTTGGAGGTTTTTCGCAAAATATTCAGCCGTACTACTTTTGGTAATCTTACTCACGGTCGTCTAATCCTTCACGAGATGTTAACGAATTTTAATCAATGACTTTCATAGGTTAATGCGAACGCATAGCGACAAAGCAAGACTAAAGGCTCGACGTCGCAAAGCGTAAAAATGAGTCGAGCTTCACTCGCGTTCCAAAAAAGGGGGCAATATCCCTCTTAAAACCCCCTATTTTAGGCCCTTAAAGGCACTAAAAACAGGCTAAAAAAACCTGAATTTGAGGGCTTTTACTCCTGCTCGTCAGAGCGGGAATCTGCTGTTTTTTGAGACAACTCGTCCAACGCCATCTCGGCGCGGGTCTTGTGACCCTTCTTGGTGTTGCAGTCTTTGCAGGACGGAACACAATTATTTTTGTTGGACTTCCCACCGCGAGCGATAGGGATGAGATGATCCATGGTCAAATCCGCTGGTTTGAACCTGTTGCCACAATGATAGCACAGACCTTTGCCCAGCTCCTGCTTCCACCACTGACTTTGGCGAAGCTCTCGAGCTTTGGCTTTTTCGCGTTTCTGATGTTCGGCGCTGGCCGCCTGAAAGAAGATATCCATGAACCTCTATCCTACCAAAAACCCCGACCAAAGTTAAGACCCCAAAAGGTGCCTGGTAGTTTTTTACGTCTATGTTGCATCAATAGTAACGCAGTATAGACGCAAAAAACTACCGGGCACTTTCCTTCAGGACCTTCACATTCACGGGAAATTTGCCGATAGGTCCATCATATTATTAATGAAGGAGCGTGTATCCATGTCCTCTAAAACCTTCAAAAAAGGCGAAATGATCTTCAAAGACGGTGATAAAATCACGTCTGTTTACCTCGTGCAATCCGGCGGCGTGAATCAATGCCTCGTGCGCGGCAAGAAGACCATCGATCTTTTCCAAATCGGTTCCTCTCATATTTTGGGAGAGCAAGTGATTTTGGGTGTAGGCACTCACGCGACCTCTGCTGTGGCTTCGACTGAAACAAAAGTTCTGGAAATTCCTATTGAAGCTCTGAAGCAGCAATATGAATCCGCGCCTCAAATGCTGAAAGTGATCGTGAAGTCCTTGGCAGATCGTTTGCGTTTGGCTGTGAATGATGTGCGTTCTTCACGTTTAGAGAAAGACTCTTCTCCATGTCCTGAAGATCAAGTGGCAAAAGTTTTCGGTTCTGTGTTCCATACGGCCAACCATAAAGGCGATCGGTCTCAAGAAGGCCGTGTGATCGTGGATTGGAATATGATGAAGCAGTACTCTCAACGTGTGATGGGTGAAGGCCCTAAACGCATTGAGCAAGCGATCAACGTGCTTGTGAAGCACAAGTTGGCGCTCTATCAAATGGGTAAAGCTCCAGACAATCCAGATGGACCGGATGAGATTCAAAAAGTTCACTTCTTGGATTTGCCTCTGGTCGAGAGCTTCTTTGAGTTTTATCAGTATTACTATTTCAAAGGTGGCCGCTCTGAACTCTTGAAGGTGGATGAGCTTTGCCAACAGATGCTGGATGGTTTGATCAAAATGGCTGCAAACCTTGAAATCGACCGCTTTGGTATTGTCAGTGTGGACTTCGCTAAATTCAGCGAGCACTGCAAAGAAGAGCTCGGTATCAACTTGAACAACGACCACTTCGCCCGTCTTGAAGGCAAAGGGATTTTCATGAAACGAAAATCCGGTACTGGTGGCGTGCAATTGCAATTTGAATTGAAAGAATATCGTTCTGTGGCTTTTAGCTGGAAGATTCTACGTGAAATCGAAAAGTGGAATGAAAAAGGCTATGTAGACATGGACGAAAAAGAAGACAAACCAAAAAAGAAATCCGGTGGACCGTCCTGCCCTGCTTGCAGTGTTGAAGTTGCTGTGGGCGCGAAATTCTGTCAGGAATGTGGTCACAAACTGGTAGCGGCGGCGTAAATGGAAGCACTTGTTATCTTTAAAGCAGTGAATGACAGTTCCGAGCAGCAAATGCTGCTTCAACGCTTTCTATCTACGGATGGCGTCGTGCATCTTAAGGATAAGTCTGATCGCAACTTGAACTTGAAAGTGGTCAGCATCAACTCCAGCTTGCATCTGAAATGTCACCTCCCGACGGACGTGGAGTTTAACTTCAATAAATCAAATCGTTTCATGGCCACTTTCTATATTGGCTATGAAAAGTACATGTTTGAAACTCAGCCTTCTATCAGCGACAACACCATCAGCCTGCCTGTGACGGAGCTCTTTCACTTGCAAAGACGCCGTAATTTTCGCTATACGATGCCTCGCAATTACTCTGCTGAATTTGTCATTAGCCATTTGAATCAAAAAGCCTGCTCGCACACGACGAAACTTTTGGACATCAATCCTGAAGGTTGTGCTATTGAGATTCCACACGATGCCACAAATCTTCATATGGATGACCTTGTGCAAGCCGAAGTTTTTATTGGCGATCGCGAGCCCATCACGATCCAAGGCATGATCAAAAACATCCGCCCTCAAGGACACAGTCATTTGGTTCTGGGCATTGAATTCATTCACACAGCCTTACCTAGCGAAGACCAAATCGTCGCAACAATCACAGACCTCCAAAGAGAACTCTACTTCCGCAGAGCTGCCTAAAAAAGAGACTGGTTTTTGAAACTGCTCCCTTAGTGTGGTGGTATCTAAAGAGGTTGTATCTCGACCACAGTATGAGCATCCTGACAATTGGGTGATCCCAAGCCCCCTTTCCCGAGCATCCAGCTCGGGAAACCAAAGATTTCCAATTCATTCACTGCTCGCCGTCACAAGTCCCTTCGAAGTAAGTGGGCACTTATGACTCGGTGACGAACAAAAAAGAACCAGGCACCTTTTAGTTTGGGTAGTAGAGCTTGTTGTCCCACATGCCGTCGTTGAAGTACTGGATATTGGCTTTGAGCTTGTTGATGAGCTCTGTTCTGCGAGCCGCGGGTTCTGTGAGTTCGTTTTTGGCGTTGAGATCATCCATCGCAAACATTTGCGGTTCGCCTTGTCCTGGAGCCCAACGAATTTGATAGTCTTTTGCCGTCAGCAAATAACGTCCATCGATATAGTTCACGGCGACTTTGTCGCCAGGAACGAACATCGAACTGCCGAGAAAGTTTCTATCTTTCGGTGGCAACCCTAAAAAATCCAAAACTGTGGGCAAGATATCGATCTGCTGCACCACCATCTGATTGTCCATCACGGGAAGTCGAACTGTGGGATGGTAGACGATCATTGGGATGCGATAATTCCCCACCTCATTATCAAACTCCGGACGATAATGCTTCGAGGTGTGATCCGCCGTGATGACAAATAAAGTGTCTTTAAACCACGGTTTCTTAGAGGCCTCTTCAAAGAATCGGCGCAAAGAATAATCTGTGTAAGCCACAGTTTGCAGAATAGGCTCTGGTCCTTGCGGGAACTTGCCTTCGTACTGAGCTGGAACCTTGAATGGATGATGAGAACTCAGAGTGAAAACCGAAGTCATGAAAGGCTTTTTCTCTTTATCAAGCTTCGTAATCATCCACTGCAAGAACGGCTCATCCCAAATGCCCCAAATGCCATCATCGTCCGCAGGGTTGGCGTATTCATTAGAACCCAAGTACTCATCCACTCCCGCACTTTGCATAAAGGAGTCAAAGTACATGGTTCCATTGCGACCGCCATGGAAAAAACTGGTTCCATATTTCTGCGCCGAGAGCAAAGTCCCCAATCCCAGGAAATAATTCGAAGTGAAGTGAGAAGAAATAAACGGCTCACTCATCAGGGCAGGAATTCCACCCATCACCGCGGCCACACCCTCGATAGAACGACGACCATTGGCGTAGGCATTCTGAAAGGTCAAAGATTTTGCAGAAAGCTCATCCAAGAACGGAGTATAAGTCACACCATCATGAGGCCCGAGATATTCAAGACCAAAACTCTCAAGAATAATAATCACCACATTCTGAGGATTTTTCGGACGATGCCCCTCAATCAGAGAGCCCTTCAAATGTCCATTGAGATAAGACAGCATCTCTTTTTCATCCGAGAAAAACTTCTCGTGACGAAGATCTTTCGCCCCATAGCTCTTGATAAAAGTAAAAGAAGAATTCAAAGAAAGATTATTCAAAAGTGGAGCCGCAAACACACTGGCATTCACTGGCTTAATGGGCTTACTTTGCAATCCCCCACGAATAGCCAGAACCGCCAAAACCACAAAAACGAAACACAAAAACCCATGAGCCGTATACTGCTTCCATCCCGCAGGCTTCCAAGACAACGTGAAATAGTTCTTTTGCAAAACTTTGAATCCTGCCCAAGAAAAGGCCACAACCATCAAAGAATTGATCAAGAAAAGAGCCCAATAAGTCCCTAAAAACCCCGACATTTTGCCCTGAACTTCACCCACAATAAAGAGCCCGTCATAGGTAAAACGACGCCCCACAAAGTTAATAAACTCCGTATCCACAAGATTCAAAATAAGAAAGGGAACACCTAAAACAACAAAAACAATCCAAGAAGTCCAAAGCCAAAACTTCTCAAGTTTTTGAGACCAGGGCACAAAAGCCCAAAGCAACAAAGGAGCAATCAAACTCACAGCCGCCGAAAGATCAAACCGCAATCCCACCAAAAAAGCCAAGGCCATATCCCCGGCCGCTTTGCCATGAAAAAGATTCCAGTTCCAAATCAAAAACTCCAGCCGTGCCAAGGCATAAAAGCCGACAACCAAAGCCACCAACAAAAAAACTTTAAAAAGCCGCTGAGTAGGTCCAAACATAGCCCGATCTTATACTGACATTTCGCATCATACAACGCTCGAGAACGACCTCACATTCCAAAATAAACAACTCATTAGAAACTAATCCCTTAGTGCGGTGGCATTTAAAAAGATCGTCGCTCGATCACAGCGTGAGCGTCCTGACAATTGGGCGATCCCAAGCCCCCTTTCCCGAGCATCCAGCTCGGGAAACCAAGAGTTGAGGGACTACCACGTCCCCATTTTCCTCCCCAACAAACAAACCCAGCAATAAGGAGCTTTCTCGGAGTGTGGGGTGTGGCGGCGACCCTCCCGAAGTCGGCCTTCGTCGGCGCCTGGATGGCGCGAACCCGCCAAAGGCGGGCGACGACGAGCCAGGATGGCGTGCCGACGAAGCGGAGGGTCACCGCGACACCCACACTCGAGAAAGGCTCCGAACCGTGCCCAGAGACTGGACTTGCCGCTCTCACTCTGTTAGTTTCCCCTTCATGACGCCTGAACAAATGAAAACACGCTTAGAAGAAAATTATCCCGACTCAACAATCGAAGTTTACGACCTCACTGGAACCCAAGATCATTGGGAAGTGTTTGTTGAGAGTGCAAGATTTGCGGGACTCACTCGCATTCAACAACATCAGCAAGTGATGGGTTGCTTTGGTCCAGAATTGAAGACCGGAGAAGTCCACGCTCTCTCAATCAAGACTAAAATTAAATAATCAGCTTTTAATAACGGAAAAAGGACTCGGAACATGTCTGAAGTAAAACAAAGAATCGATACAATCTTAGACCAAAATAAAATCGTGCTTTTCATGAAAGGCACTCAACAGTTCCCAATGTGTGGCTTCTCGGCACGTGCTTGCGCGATCTTGCAAGACATCGGCGTTCAGTTCCATGATGTGAACGTGATGGAAGACGATGAGATCCGCCAAGGTATCAAAGAGTACGGCAACTGGCCGACAATTCCACAGCTTTACATCAACAAGCAACTGGTTGGCGGCAGCGACATCATGATGGAAATGTACCAATCTGGTGAGTTGAAAGACTTGATCAAGTAATATGCGATGTAATGTGGCCCTTTGGGATCGCACCTTGAGATTCATCCTTGGCGTTTTGCTGACGGCATACGCCATTGCGGGTGGTCCCTTCTGGGCCTACATTGGCGTTTATGGCATTTTCACTGCCGCTTGGGGCTTGTGTCCCGTTTATGCTTTCTTTAGAATAAGAACTCTTAGAGATTTTCACCGCCCGACCCGCGAAGAATAGGATGTCTTAATGTCTGCCCTCCTCGAACTCGAAAGTTTTTTGAACAAAAACCAAATCAAAGTCGACGAGGAAAGTCTCAAGTATTGGGGCAAGGACTGGACAACTTACTTCGACATCAAAGCGTCGGCGATTGTATTCCCTCATTCCACTGAAGATGTTGTGAAGCTCGTGCAATGGGCTCGCAAAAATAAAATCGCTCTGGTGCCTTCAGGTGGACGTACTGGTTTGTCAGGGGCCGCCGTTGCCACTCAAGGCGAAGTTGTCGTGTCCTTCGATCAAATGAACAAAATCAAAGACTTCAATCCCGTGGATCAAACTGTGACCATCGATCCGGGTGTCGTGACCGAAGCCTTGCAGGAGTTCGCTCATTCCAAACAGCTTTTCTATCCTGTGGACTTTGCTGCCACAGGTTCTTCTCAAATGGGTGGCAATATCGCCACCAATGCCGGTGGTATCAAAGTCGTTCGTTACGGTTTGACTCGCGATTGGATCGCAGGTCTTAAGGTCGTCACGGGCACTGGCGATGTTTTAGAGCTTAATAACGGTCTTGTGAAAAATGCCACAGGATATGACTTGAGACATTTGTTCATCGGCTCTGAAGGAACTTTGGGCTTTATCACAGAAGCCACAATCAAGTTAGCTCCTCTGCCTCCCCCACTCAAAGTGATGGTCATGGGAGTGAGTGGTCTTGATGCCGTGATGAAGATCTTTGCGGAGTTCAAAACAAAAACTTCTCTTGTGGCTTTTGAAATGTTCGCAGACAAAGCACTGAAACATGTTCTTGAAGGAACAGGTTTGGCAGCACCTTTTGAAACACAGACTCCCTTCTATATCTTGGCGGAAGTAGAAACTCGCAACGAGCAAGATGAAGAACATGCGCTGGGTGTGTTTGAAAAATGTATGGAAGAGGGCTGGGTTCTTGACGGAGTGATCAGTCAGTCCGAAGTTCAAGCGACCACGTTCTGGCGTTACCGCGAAGACATCTCGGAAAACTTGGCAAAATATTCTCCGTACAAAAATGATATCTCTGTGGCGATCTCTAAAGTCCCGCCTTTCATGGAAGATCTGGATAAAGTTCTTTCGACGGCTTACCCTACTTGGGAAGTGGTGTGGTTCGGTCATATTGGTGACGGAAATCTTCATATCAATATTCTTCGTCCTGCGGGCATGTCTAAAGAGGACTTCGTTAAAGAATGCCGCAAAGTCGACGTCATGGTTTTTGATGCGGTTAAGAAATACAAAGGTTCGATCTCTGCAGAACACGGCGTAGGTCTGACCAAGAAATCCTTCTTGAACTACACTCGCTCCAATGCCGAGATTGAGCTTATGAAGGGCATCAAGAAGGTTTTTGATCCTGACAACATCATCAATCCAGGCAAGGTCATCTAATGAATCTTCAACCCACTCTCGAAGGCGAACTGCTTCAGCTTCGACCTCTCAAAGAGAGTGACTTTGAGGAGCTTTATCTTGCAGCTTGCGACCCGTTGATTTGGGAGCAACACCCTAGCTTTGATCGTTATCAACGTCCCGTCTTTGAACAATACTTTGCAAGTGCCATGGCTTCGAAGGGGGCTTTGGTGGCTGTGGATAAAAAGACAGGGCATCTGATTGGCTGCTCTCGGTATTATGAATTTGATCCTCCCCACTCTGTGGCTATCGGCTTCACATTTTTGAATAATAAATACTGGGGTGGTAACTACAACAAAGACATGAAGACCCTGATGCTGAATCACGCCTTCTCGATGGTCGAAACAGTGTTCTTTCATATCGGCGAGAAAAACTTCCGTTCGCAAAAAGGCACCGAAAAAATCGGCGCTGTTTTTGTTGAGAGTGTGCAAAAAGCCTTTGGTTCGGCTCCTGCGAGCACCACTTTTATTTATAAGATCTCGAGGCCTTCGTGAATTCATCTAAGATCTTAGTCACTGGCTTCAAACCTTTCCGCAATGAGCCCATCAACCCGAGTGAAAAAATTGTCGAGATGCTCAGTGCCCGTCATGATGTCGACACCTTGGTTTTGCCCGTGACCTTCATGGGTTCTTTTGAAGTTTTAAAAAAGCACTTAGAAGCAAATGGACCGTATAAAGCTTTGATGATGATCGGCCAGGCGGCAGGACGCAAAGCCATGTCTCTCGAACGAGTCGCCCTGAACTGGTGCGAGAGTAGGTATGCGGATGAAGAGCAATACCGTCCCGATTTGCAAAAGCCATTGGTATCAGGTGCTCCAAGCTCTTACATCTCTGATTTTTTCCCAACTCAGTGGGCTGAAGATCTTTCGAAGATTGCTCCCACGTCGGTATCCTTCACGGCAGGCACCTATGTTTGCAATGCTCTGTACTTTCAAACTTTGCATTATCTGAAAAACTCATCACCAGCTCTTTTCGTTCACGTGCCGATGCTCCCCGAGCAGGTTCTCGACAAACCAGGGATGGATTCCATGCCTTTGCTTTTGCAGTTTCAGGTGATTGATGAGCTGGTCGATAAATTGTTGGATCTTCCCTAGCCAATACCGATGAATAGGCTCAGATCGCCAGTTTTTTGGAGCTTTTGCTTTATAAGGGCTCCCTCACTTAACAACTTGTAATCTTTTGTGGTGAGACATCTCTTTACCTCTATGAGATTTGCCCGATAGGCTTCTATTGATGGGAAAATTCATATTCTTCAAAGTCTTATGTCTCAGCCTGCTGGTCAGTTCAGCTTGGGCTAAGGAAACTCTGCGAGTCAGTGTATTCCATTTCCCGCCCCATGTTTTCAGTGAGCACAAAGTTCTTCCCACTGGCCCTGGCGTTGAATTTATCCAAGAATATCTTTTACCTGAAAAAAATTGGACTATCAGCTGGCGCACTACGGATTTCGCGAGAATTTTGGAAGACCTCAAAAATAATAAAACTGACGTCGCCATGTACTATTCGAAAACTCCAGATCGAGAAAAAATCGTTAGTTATTCGGAAACGTCACTCATGACGACGGTTTCTGCAGTGATCGTAAAAAAGGATTCCACTCTCGATTTCTCAAAGCCAGAACGGCTTCCCAAGAATTTAATTCTTTCGCGCAATATCGGAACAGTTATTCCCGAGAGCTTCAAAAAAGCGGGAGTGAGGTTCGAAGACCTGCGTGGAGAGGATATCTTTAATCGCTCCATTCAACTGATCCGTACGGGCCGCACTCAAGGGTATTACATACCGACAAAGGGTAATGCTCTTTATGAACTGGAAAAACAGAATCTCTCCAAAGAGTTCAAGGTCCTTCAAGTTCCCGGGGAGCCTTTGGAGCTGTATGTGATCTTCAGAAAGGATCTGCCGCGAAATCAAATTGATGTCATCTCAAGGAATCTCCAGGAACATCGAGAGCGATATCAGAAGCTCTTGCAGAAGAGATACCCATTTCAGCTCCAGCCCGAGTTGAAGTGGCACATCACGACTCGCTAACCTCTCTAATAAACCACACGCGTGCGGATAGATCGTCCAAGCCGTTCGATCTCATCTGCCAAGCTCTTCGCTTGGGCGCCGCCCATGACATCCATGACCAGATAACCGATTTTATTGTCTGTAGAAAGATACTGCCCTTCGATATTGGCACCGGCTTTGGAGATGATTCCATTGATCTCCCCCAAAACTCCGGGCTCATTGCGATGGACGTTCAAGATACGAGACGTGCCCTGTTTCACAGGTAGATCCACATTCGGGAAGTTCACAGCCCCCGAAGAAGAACCGATCTTCAAATACCGACGGAAGCTTTCAGCCACTTCCATACCAATCGCATACTGCGCTTCTTCGGTGCTGCCTCCGATATGTGGAGTCAGGATCACGTTAGAAACACCTTGCAATGGAGAGTGAAATTTTTCTTTGTTTGAAGCTGGCTCTTCCGGGAAGACATCGATAGCGCAGCCGGCGATATGTTTGGATTTCAAAGCTTCAGTGAGGGCTTCAATCACCACCACTGTGCCTCGACTGGCGTTGATCAAGTAACTGCCCTTTTTCATTTGCGCCAACTCAGCAGCACCGATCATATCCTTGGTTTCAAGAGTTTCAGGAACATGAAGTGTGACGAAATCAGAAACTTTTAAAAGTTCAGCAAGACTGGATTTCACGGAAGCGTTTCCAAGAGGAAGTTTTTTAACCACATCAAAGAAAACCACTTTCAACCCCATGGCTTCAGCCAAGACGCTCACCTGGCTTCCGATATGACCGTAGCCCACGATGCCCAAGGTTTTACCACGAACTTCACGGGAACCTTCCGCAGACTTCACCCACTCCCCGACATGGGCCTTGGTGTTGCGGTCTCCAAGTTGTCTTGAAAGAGCAATCATCTCGGCAATCACAAGTTCAGCCACGCTGCGAGTGTTCGAGTGAGGAGCATTAAAAACAGGCACACCCACTTCGCGAGCTGCGTCCAGATTCACCTGGTTCGTACCAATACAAAAGCAACCAATCGTGAGCAATTGCGGACTGCTTTGGAGGACCTTTTTCGTGATCTCGGTCTTAGAACGAATGCCTAAAACATTGTATTTGGGCAAAAGCTGAATCAGCTCCTCCTCGCCAGGAGAATGCGTGACCAGATCCACTTGAAAACCCTCTTCCTCCAAGCGCTCTTTCGCCACTTGATGAATGTTTTCCACAAGAAGAATTTTAAGATTTTCCATGAAGGCCTCCAACGAACCTTTCTCCAGTCTAATGAGTTCTCTCTCTGTGCACAATCCTCGACTGACGTTACGCACCAAGTATAGTAATATTCGTTGATACGGGAGATTCTGAAGCCTATGGCAACATCTAGAGTTTACAGTCTATTGATCGTCGATGACGATCCCTTAGTGCACCAGTCTTTAAAGCTGAGTTTGCCTTCCCATTGGAAGGTGTTTTCTGCTCATTCTTTAGAGTCTGTTCAGTTTGAGCGTTTTTATCACGCGGCTTTCGTCGATATGCATTTGGATGGAACAACGAAAAACCCTCAAGGTCCAAAGATCATCGAAAAGCTTTTAAAGAATAACAACCAACTTGAAATCGTGGCCATGTCTGGTGACCTGAGCCGCGAGCTGATGGAGTCCTGCCTTAAAGCCGGAGCCCAAAGATTCCTAGCGAAGCCTTTGATGACCGAAGAGATTGTTTTGGTCTTGGAAAAAATCGAGGCCCTGTGGGAACTTCGCAGTGTGGATCCAAGATCTGATCGTCAAAGCACTCGCTGGGTGGGTGAATCCAAATCCTCCCAAGATATTAAAAAACGCATCGCCGCTCTCCGTGGCGAAAAAAACCCTGTTCTTCTTGAGGGAGAAACTGGATGCGGCAAAGAAGTCGTTGCCCGTCTCTTGCATGAGCAAGAAGGCGAAAGACCTTTTATAGCCGTGAATATCGCAAGTATTCCAGAGCATCTTTTTGAATCTGAAATGTTCGGCCACGTGAAAGGTGCCTTCACTGGTGCTGATCAAAATAAAATCGGCCTGACAGAAGCGGCCCACGGAGGCGATCTGTTCTTGGACGAAATCGAGGCCCTGCCCCTGACTCAACAAGTGAAGCTCTTGCGCTTCCTCGAGTCTGGTGAAGTTCGCAAGGTCGGAGCTAAAGACAGCATCACAGTCAAAGCCCGTGTGATCGTGGCTTCCAATAAATCCCTCGAGAAGATGGTGGCCAACGGAGAGTTCCGCGAAGACCTTCTTTACCGTTTGGCTTCACAAAAAATCCAAATGCCTGCATTGCGTGAGCGTTTGGAAGATATCGACGAGTTGGCTAAGCACTTCTTGGATTCTGAACGCCCTCGCCGCAACAAGAGCTTCACTGAGGACGGTCTTGAAGCCCTAAAGAAATACAACTGGCCCGGCAATGTGCGCGAATTAAAGCGCGTGTGCGAGCAACTCAGCCTGACGTCCCCACTTCCTTTGGTTCGTGGTGAAGATGTTCAAGCATGGTTGAAGCCCGCAGCTCAGGCTCCGGGATCCCCGTCTTACACTGTGATCGATTTTAATAAAGGTTTTAATACTTTGATTGAAGAGTTCGAGGCCCATGTGATTCGCACATGCCTCAAGCAAACGAAAGACATTGAAGAGGCCGCTAAGGTTCTGCAAGTCTCTCGTTCTAATCTCTATAAAAAAATCAAAGACTACAAAATTGAAGAGGAGTCTTCTTCATGAATTTCAACTGGAACTTTAATTTACCTTTTAAAATCCCCACTGCTTGGGAAAGCCCGATTTATCAACAGACGGCTTTGATTGTTCTTTCCATCATCTTTCTTTCGGGATTGGTGATCTTCTCTTTCAGAAAAAAGAATTACTACTTCGTGCAATCCTGGGCGAGCATCAAGAGCTGGCTGATTGTCGCTCCGTTGATGTTCATCGTCATGGGCCTTCCCCATCCTTGGCCCTTGGTATTCCTCACGGGCCTGGCGATCATGGGAGCAAAAATCTTCTTCCAGATCATCGGGATGTTCCATCGCAGTAATTTTGTGATGATTTGCTATGCCGGCATCATTGGCTTGGGATTCTGTTCTTGGTATGGCCGAGTGGATATTTACAACTCTATGCCGATGATTGTTCTTGGCGCGGCCTGCTTAGTGCCTTTGGTGCGCAACTCTTACAAGCGCATGATCCAGTATATTTCCCTCACGCTCTTGGCCTTTATCTTCTTGGGCTGGTCTTTCATGCATTTGGGTTTGATCTTGAGATTCCCGAACGGGGTTTACCAAGTGATGTACCTCATCATCCTCACCGAGTTTTGCGATAACACGAACTTGGCCGTCAGCCGTTACGTGGGCGGCTGGCGATTATTCCCAGGAATCAATGCTCGTCGTACCGTGGGCAGTACCGCGGTGTCTGTGGCTCTGACTCTGTTCTTGGCTGGTTCTATGAGATTTTTGCTTCCAGATGGATCTGATAAATATTGGTTGGCTGCGGGTCTTGTGGCTTCCCTGGGTGGTTTCCTTGGAGACCTTTTGATGACGACCATTCGTCGCGATGCGGGCGTTAAAACTGTAGGGCCATTCATCTTGGGTCGCGGTGATTTCTTGCACCGTATGGATCGTTTGATTTTCGTTGCTCCTATTTACTACTACGTGATGACGGTCATTCTATGAAGGATTGGAACTACGAAAACGAGCAGTGGACCAAGCTGCCGACTTACTTAAAACATTTGCCGCTCTTCACTCGCCACATGGATTGGACGAGTGTGATTGTGCGTTTTTTGTGGTCCATCTATCTGAAGAACTTTGTATTTAAGTTTTATATCCGCCTCAGCGTGAAAGGGACACCTTTCAAGGAACTCTACAGGACCAATCCCAAGCTGATCATCATTGCCAATCACGCCAGCCACTTGGATGCCACTTCGATCACCGCAGCGATTCCTCGTCGTTACTGGCTGAGTTTGTACATTGCTGCCGCTAAAGATTATTTCTTTAGCAATCCCTTCTTCACTTTCTTTTCCCAACACTGTCTTGGGGCAATTCCTATCGATCGTAAAGATCGTAAGGGTGAAGCGATCAACTTGATCATTCGTTTACTAACTGAGCTTCCTCGTATTTGGTTGATTATTTTCCCCGAAGGAACTCGCTCTAAGGACGGCAAGATCCAGGACTTCAAACGAGGTGTGAGTATTTTCTCTGAGAGATCACAAACTCCGATTTTATTCACATATCTCGAAGGTGTTATGGAGCTGTGGCCAAAGGGGCAACTTTTCGCAAAACCTGGTAAACTGACATTGCACGTGGGACCTGTTCATCCTCCGGCTCCTATTGAAGAAGTGCAAAGAGCTTATCGCGAATGGGCCATGACCATTAATCCGAAGGCCTTTAATCCCGAGGTGGAAGGAGCAAAAAACCATGACTCCGAAGATTGAAATCGAAAACAAGAAATTGAAAATCGGTCCCTATGAGATCTGCCCGGTCCCTACAGGCATTTTCGGCCTGGACGGTGGCGCGATGTTCGGGACAGTTCCAAAAGTGCTTTGGGAAAAATCCAATCCTCCTGACGAAAAAAATCGTATTTCCATGGAAGCCCGTGGCTTGCTCTTAAAGTCCCCTGGCTGCAATATCTTGATTGACACTGGCAACGGGGGCGACTTCGTTGCGAAGTACGGCGAGAAGCTTGGTAACAAGTTTAAAGAGATGTACAACATCGACGACAGCGGACCTTCACTCTTAAAATCACTCAAAGCCCATGGTCTAGGCGTGGATGATATTCATCACGTCATCCTCACTCACTTCCACTTTGATCATGCCGGCGGTGGAACAACAGAGAAGAATGGTAAGCTGGTTCCTACATTCCCCAAAGCTCAGTACTGGGCGCAAAAAGGAAATCTGGAAACGGCTTCTCATCCCAATCTGAGAGAGCGTGCGAGCTATTATGCCGCCAACTATCAGCCCTTGATCGATGCTGGCGTTCTTAAACTTCTTGATGGCCCTACTGAAAACTTCCTTCCAGGGATTTCTGCCATGCTTTCTGATGGCCACACAAAGTCTCAACAAATGATCCGAGTCAGCGACAACCAGACCACGCTGCTTTATTGTGGCGACGTGGTTCCGACCAGCACTCACGTGAAAATCCCTTGGCTTATGGGTTACGACCTCCATCCCTTGACCTTGATGGAGGAAAAACAGAAATATCTTGGAGAAGCAGCCGATCATTCATGGTATCTTTTCTTTGAGCACGATCCTTATTGTGATTCAGCTTTGATTGAAAGAAATGGGCATGACTTTGCTGTTCAAAAGAGATTTTGGTTATAAGACATTCAAAAGTGTTGTGAAGGACACCGTTCAGCAAATGCGCGACGGCGAGATGCAATTGGTTGCAGCCTCCCTTTCTTTTTCAACAGCCCTAGGTCTTATTCCATTCCTGGCCGTGGTGATGGCCACTTTTCAATCCATCGGAGGCCTTGAGGCCTTTTATCCCAAGGTGGAAGGCATTCTCTTAAGCTACATGCGAGAAGCGGCTGGTGGCGAGGCCACCAAGTTCATCCGCATCTTCCTTAAAAACATCAGTGCTGGAAAATTAGGAACCACAGGAGCCGTGCTTCTGTTCATCACTTCTATTCGTCTTTTCCACGACATGGAAGTCGGCATTCATCGCGTGTGGAACCACCGCAACACCCGACCGTTTTACAAACGCTTGATCTACCAATGGGGTTGGATGCTTTTCATTCCTATGGCTTTGGCCATCTATGTGGGCTTCACGTCTCTTGAACAGTTGAAGTTTGTGCGTGCCGTTGTTCCTCCAGGCATTTCAAATGCCTTTGTCTTGGTGGGCGGCGTTTACATGATTTATAAAATTGTTCCTGATATCCATGTCAGCAAGAGAGCCGCATTTATTGCTTCTCTCATCGCCTCCCTGGGACTTTATGGCGTCCACAAAGGGTACTCGCTCATTGCTGTGAAGTTCTTTGCTTACAATAAAATCTATGGCTCATTTGCAGCCCTGCCCCTGTTGCTTCTGTGGATTCTCACTCTTTGGTATGTGTTCTTAGGTGGTGTCGCTCTTTGTGCCAGCCTTCAAAAACGACAGATTGCTTAGACGCGGATCCCTTAGCGTGGTGGTATAGGGAAACCAAGGATCTAGGGGATGACCGTCCTCCATTGGATCAGTTCATGCAACCTGACATTGGGACTTTCAACAGAGTTTCCTCCTTACTTTAGACAGCTCTCAAAAATATCGAGATCATACTTTTATGGACTATTTCAAGAATCGCCAGGCCGCGGGACAGCTTCTCGCAGAAAAACTCATGGAGTTTAAATCACAGTCGCCTCTGGTCCTAGGAATACCTCGAGGGGGAATTCCCGTGGCCTTTGAAGTCGCTAAAAAACTTCAAGCGCCGTTGGATCTCTTGGCCGTCAAAAAAATTGGTTCTCCAACGAATCTTGAGTTGGCTATCGGTGCCGTCAGTGAAGATGGCAAGCCTTGGCTGAACAAGCAGATTATTCACTATCTGCGTATCGGTGCCGAGGAACTTCAACGGATTGTGAAACTAAAAACAGATGAAGTGAAAAAGCAAAGCCTTCGCCTGCGAGGATCTTCTCAGGGCATTGATGTTGAAGGTAAAACTCTTATCATCGTGGACGATGGCATTGCCACAGGAGCGACCCTTTCCGCTGCAATAGCTCTTCTCAGATCTCGAAAAGCTAAGCAGATCATTGTGGCGACTCCTGTGGCTCCTGAGTCCACACTCCAACTCATCGCCAAAGTGGCCGACCGTGTGGTTTGCCTTCATGCTCCTGAGTATTTTAATGCTGTGGGTGACTGGTACGATGACTTTACGCAAGTCTCTGACGACGAAGTGATTGAAATGCTTCGCTCCAAGAAACATCTTCCTCCCCTCAAAGAGTCCGATCTATAAATCGAGAAAAAACTTATCAGACCTTAAAGAAGGGCGTAGGATGAGTTCATTATGACAAGTCTCCCCTTTGTTTTTCTTCCTGGATTTCTCTGTGATGAACGATTGTGGCATTTTCAAACAACTGCCATTTCTTCTTTTTCATCTACAAAAGTTGTAGACCTCCGCCATTGTAAAGATCTTGATGAGATGGTTGAAGCTGTGGCTCAAAGTCCGTGGAACAAGTTCAACTTGGTGGGCTTTTCTATGGGTGGGTACGTGGCCCAGGCCTTTGCGACCAAGTTCCCTGAGCGCATTGAATCACTCTTTTTGGTGGCCACAAGTGGCGGAACCCTCTCTGATTTTGAAGTGAAAAGTCGATCACGCATGGAGACCATCCTCGCCAATGCTCGCTATAAAGGAATCTCAGAAAAAGAACTGCGCCGCTATATTCATCCCGACTCCTGGGAGAAACCCGAAATCAAAGAAATCATCTATGCTATGTCTGCGGCGAACACTTCAGAAATGTATCTCAATCAGATGAGAGCCACTCTTCATCGCCAGGACTTCAAGACGGCCTTGCAAAAACTTTCTTTCCCTCTGACTATCGTGGGCGGCCAAGAGGATCGCGTCGTGACTGTGGATGAAATCCAGAGTTTTCATCAAGCCGTGCCTCGCTCTCGGCTGCACTTGCTCTCGCCTTGCGGTCACTACGTTCCCCTGGAAATGCCAGAGGCTCTTTTAGAGATTCTGACTGCTCCCAATCCTTAAAAAATGTACCCTTGGTGTCGTGGTGATCCATCCCTAAATCCTTGGTTTCCCGAGCTGGATGCTCGGGAAAGGGGGCTTGGGATCACCCAATTGTCAGGATGCTCACACTGTGGTCGAGCTGCGATCTTTTTAAATACCACCACGCTAAGGCGCAGGTCGTCTCATCATTTATTTGAATATCTATTTCAAATAGTAAAGCTTCAGCTCCACACGGCGATTCGACAAACGACCTTGCTCTGTCTCATTGGTTGCAATCGGTTGAGACTCGCCATAACCAATGGCTTCAACTTGCTCGGTCTTCAAACGAAGTCTTTGGCGCAAAACCTTAGCCACAGCTTCCGCACGTCTTTGGCTGAGATCTTGATTGTACTCATCGGAACCAATGCTGTCCGTATGCCCAATGACGATGATCTTTTTTACTCTCACATCGGACATGCTTGAAAGATTTTTGTCCAGCTCGGCCTGAGAAGCCTTCGTCAGCTTATCCGTGTTGAAGATAAAATGAAGGTTGTTCAAAAGAACCGTCTTAGAAGGTTTCGGCACTGGGAGCACATGAATCGTCACTGACGATGTCTGGCCTTGAGCATCTCTAACCACCACTTCGACATTTCCAGGTTTCATTGGCGCTTTGTAAAGCAAAGTCGAACTTGAGATCGTACCAAATCTCGCCGGTGACATTTCAACAGTGTATGGTTTTGTACCACCAGTGGCTTTCAACTGCACCACACCACCGGTGTAAACGTCAGCATCCATGGGCGTAACTTGAAACAAGTCCGCCAGAGGTTCAACTTTTGCCGTCACATAAACCGGGATGGAAGCCGTGGCTCCATTGCTGTCACGCACGATGATTTCTTCATCGCCCATATCATTGGAAGCCGTGTACTCCATAGTGTCTTCATCAAAATAACCCAGGCCCTTAGACATTTCGTAAGAGTAAGGAGCCGTTCCTCCACTCACAGAAATACTTTGCTTTTCGTTATTCGCCAAATGAAGCTCATTAGGCTGCACAATCAGAGGTGTACCCGTGGTTTGAGTGCTTGATGATTTCTCGGAGGCAAAACCGAAGAAATGATTGATCCCTGCGTAAACGCGATAATCCGGAGCTAAGCCCTCAGGCATAACTTCTGCGGTAGCACCAAAGTGCGCCCAAAGATTTCTTGCCAACTTGTATTTACCACCGATCAAGGCTTCAAGAGAGCTGATGTATTTTTGGTCCGGATGCTGATCTTTATTCACGCCATAAGAGCCGAACATCTCAACGTGGAAACGCCAGTTTCTAGAAAGTCCCGTCACGTAGCCGGCAGAAGCCAAGAGCTGGTCACTGACTGGTAGGAAGTAGTCGTTAGGTGCTGGGTCCCCTGGAGTTCTTTTTCTATAACCCACGTTCACGCCGTAACCAGAGTCTCTATCTCTGTGGTCGTAGATAAATTCGATATTCCAAATCGGCGACGGAGAATTCCCGATATAAGGATTGTCTACTGTCGATGTCAGGTCCACGGAACCTGCAACAGCGAAGCCGCCTCTTCTGTTTTGAGAGATATTGTACTTAGCGCCCAAACGATGTCCGTTCATCCCTTCAGAAATGAAATTCTGCTGAGTTTGCCCGCTGTCTGGCTCTTGGCTGAAGTAACCTGGCAAAGAGTATGTCAGCTCGAGATAACGAGTTACACCCCAAGCAAAGATAAGGTCGAAAGTCATTGCCTTGTCTTTATAGTCTACAAATTGAGGAGTCGTGAGATCATCATAAACACTCAGCTCATTGCGAACATAGGCTGCAAAGAAACCGATATTGAAATAATTCTTTTCGAGAGTTTGCGAAGAATGGATGTTTTGGAAAACCAATGAATCCGGATTCGGAGCAAATGTCTGCATGTTACCCAAAACATTGGCTTGAGCGTTCCAGCAGAACAGATGCGTGATTAAAAGAAAAAGACCGGCAACTTTTTTAAAACCATCCATAGCTTCTACTTTCTCTCGCGAAGCTCTCTATCCATTGAGAGCCTAGTTTCAATTGACTAAACTAAGTAGAATTTTAGATGGTGACCATAGCTTTGTCTAGAGACATTCCTCGACTTAAATCGAGGAGATTCTTGGATGAATTTAGATTTATTAAACCAGGCCTTTTTTGAGTGCCCACATGCTGACTTCAACTGTGTTCGAGAGATTAATTTTTCTCATCAGATTGGCCTTATGGGCCTTGATCGTTTGATCAGAACAGTTCAAAATCTGTGCGATCTCTTTATTGCTCTTTCCTTGAGCCATATGACGAATCACTTCAATCTCTCTCGGCGTCAGCTCATCCGATGGACGAGTTTCTTTGAGAATTTTCAAAGTGGAAGAACAAAAATATTTTTTCTGATCCAGTAAATGCCTCATCGCCATTTGCAACTCGTTGGAAGAATTCTCTTTCAAAAGAATCCCATCCACACCAGCATCTCGGTATTGAGCCAAAATCTCGACCTGCTCTACTTGAGTGACCAAGAGAAATTTTGTCCTTGGATTTTTCCCAGAAAACTTATTTAAAAGATCCAACCCAGGCCGAGAAGGCATCTTGTGATCTAAAATGACCACATCAGGCTTCATTTTTAGGATCTCATCATAAGCAATATCTAGATCTGCGGTTTCTCCGACCACCTGACAGCCCGAAGAGAAGTTGCCAATGGCTAAGCGCAGGCCATCACGCATGATAGGATGATCGTCAACGATATAAAAGGTTCCAGCTTCTGACATAGTTTATAAAATCTCTTAGGCTTTCTAAACTGTCAACCAAGGCCATTTCCACGAGGGAGAAAAACTGTAAAACAGGTCCCCTGACCCGGCTGCGATTCCAACTTCACCTGTCCACGCAACTGCTCAACAAAATCCAGTGTGAATGAAAGACCTAAACCAAATCCTTCTTTGGGAGCTGGGCTCTCGTGATGGCGCTGAAGAATAGCTGCCACCTCCGAAGAGGACATGCCCAATCCTTCATCTTGAATCTTGATCACCACAAACTGCTCCATCATCGCACACGATATAAGGACCTTGCCTTGAGGATGACTGTAGCGAATCGCATTGGAAAGAAGATTGCGCAGCACGCTTTCTAGAAGCTTCGATGAACCTAAAATATAAACAGAATCTTGACCGGTTTCTTCGATCTCGATGCCCTTTTCTGAAATTTGCGGCAAGAGTTGAGACCGCACCTTTTTAAGGGCCGATTGAACACAAACCTCACGATCTGTTTCTTCGTGACGACTCCAAGCCAGAATGTCGCGCAAAAGATCCAGAGAAGCATGACTGGCCTCCGTGGCTTTTCCCAAAGAGCTGGCCAAAACCGCGTCTCCTCTTTGATCAGCCTGAGTCTTGACTCCCTTTAACAGCAAACTCACTCCTGAAAGAGCGCCACTGAGATCGTGAGACAGGACCGTCTGAATTTTCTGATTGAATTTGGTTGCGCTTAAAATTCTCGCATTAAGCTCCTTCAGAATTTGATTGCTCTCTTCCAGATCATCGTTCAAACGCTTAATGTCGCTCACATCATTCAAAACATAAACGAAGGCGTGGTCTTCTCCACCCTGCAGATGAATAAGATGTTTACTCACTTGGTATCGGCGCCCCTGCACACGAGCATCGTCACTCTCTAAAATCTCACCCAGATGGGTTAATTCTTGAATATCCAAACCCAGATGACTTCTCTTCAGACCAAGAACCTCAAAAGCCACGCTGTTAGCATCCCACAAGACGCGACGAGATGTTAAGACCAAAACCGGACTCGGTAAACTTTCAAAAACCTGTTGCTGCGCCAGAGATCGAATATCCATAAAATCAAGACGGCTCACCACATAGTAAAGGACCACGGCCATGGGCCACACAGAGGCAATACTTAGCTGCACCATCTCAGAGTTCTTAAGAACAATACGACCGAAAATCTCAAAACCCATGTGCACCAGTGAGGCCATTGCCATCCAGATCGCATATTTTCTTTTGAGACCTTTCCAAGCAATTCCGACATAGAGATAAATGCCATAGATAACTAGGCAACAGAGATAGCCATAAGAAAAAAGACTCGAAATCAGCCAACCATTCTTGTAGCGCAAAAGTCCCGGCTGAACAGGCGACGCCACAAAATCATAGAAAACCCATTCTTTGGCAAAAGAAAGATCCAAGATCGAAGCTAAATTTCCGAGAATGGCGATGACGGGGAAAACATAGATAAGTGCAAGATAGCCTTTCCACTTTTCCCACCACGCACGAAAGAAGATCCGAGTCACCAGATACAACCACGTCGGTGCCACCACAGGAAGAAAGAGCTGCCGAGCTTTGGTCAAATAGATCTTCAACTCGAAGCTCTCAGTGTTCAATGCGGCAAGAACCAAGAATGCCCACAGCGCATAGCAGATTTGCGTCAACAAAAGAAGGCGATGAGGCAAAGACCTCCGGGAACTCCAGATATAGGCGCCGATTCCACTGCAAATTGCAAAGGTCGCGAGAAGTGAGCAAAAGACAAAGGCTGAAAACATTTCCTATCATATCCATAGAAATTAAAAGAAGGCTTGAGATATCTTTCATTCATCAAAATAAAATCAGCCGGAGTTCCAGACCTCCGGCTGATAGAAAAAAACTATTTAGTTTCCTTATTGCTTAATGACGAGCGGGTCTGGATTTGTCTTCCGGCTGCTTTTTAGTCGGCGGTATTTCTGTTTTACGAGAAGTCCGTTTTTCCGAGCCTTCCATCGTATCGTGGCCGCCACCGTCGTGAGCATAACCTACAGCATTCGTCATCTTTTCCAAGATCTGGTCGATGGTAAAACTCGCTGCCTTTTGACGAGGCGGGAACTCTTGGAAAGTCTCCAAGAATTGCGAAACGAGCGATTGAGCGGCCAAGACCATATAGGCTTTAGACAGATACCAGTCCCAGTAAGTATTGGAAGTTACATCTGCCCGTTCGAAAGGGTCCGTGCGCAAGTTAAAGAGCTTCGGAACACGCAGAGCCGTGAAGGGTTCTGCCCAAACTTGAAGTGTCCCTTTGCATCGCTGCTCCATAAAAACCATCTTCCAATTGCCGTAGCGTAAAGCGACCAGATCCCCATCATCGTCGAAGTAAATAAATCCTGGGCGCGGACTTTTCTCTTCTTGCCCGGTCAAATATGGCAACAGGTTGTAGCCGTCAATATGAACCTTGAAGGTTTTTTCTCCGATGTCATATCCCTGCTTTAACTGATCGTTGATGTCAGGATTTCCCGCGGCCGCAACAAAGGTTGGCAACCAGTCGTGATGCTGCACAATTTCATTAGAAACGACACCCTCTTTGATCTTCCCAGGCCAACGCAAGAGCAGCGGTATGCGGAAAGCTCCCTCCCAGTTGGTATTCTTTTCGCTACGGAATGGCGTCATAGCACCATCCGGCCAACTGTTCATATGAGGACCATTATCTGTGGAGTACATCACTATCGTGTCTTCAGCAATACCCAGCTGATCAAGAAGATCTAAAAGCTGCCCGACATTTTTGTCATGATCGATCATTGTGTCGTGATATGCCGACTGCGAAGGCCCTGCTTGCCCCATACTTTCTGGCTTTGTGTGAGTTCTAAAATGCATGTGAGTCGTGTTCATCCAGCAGAACCAAGGCTTGCCTTCTGAGTTTTGTTGAGTGATCCACTTCGAGGCCATATCCACAAACTCATCATCACAGGTCTCCATACGTTTTCTGGTCAAAGCTCCTGTATCTTTAATGGTTTGCTTTCCTACACGGCCCCAGCGCTCATGTACAGTGGGGTCATCAACATCCGTGGCCTTGCAATGCAAAACTCCACGAGGCCCAAACTTCGCAGAAAATTGGGGATGCTCTTTTTTATTTGGATAATCGCGATCTTCAGGATCTTCCTCCGCATTGAGGTGATACAAGTTCCCGTAGAACTCATCGAACCCATGCACGGTAGGAAGAAATTCATTCCGATCGCCAAGATGATTTTTTCCGAACTGGCCCGTGGCATAACCCAGAGGCTTCAGCACTTCGGCAATAGTCGGATCTTCAGGCCGCAAACCCATAGCCACTCCGGGAAAGCCCACCTTCGTAAGACCCGTCCTAAAACCACTCTGCCCGGTAATAAAGGAAGCACGCCCTGCTGTACAGCTTTGCTCTCCGTACGCATCCGTGAACATCATGCCTTCTTCAGCAAGACGATCAATGTTCGGAGTTCTATATCCCATTATTCCTCGGCTGTAACAGCTGAGATTTGAAATTCCAATGTCATCACCCCAAATCACCAAAATATTTGGTTGTTTCGCTTTTGATGACGGCGCCTGTTTGTGTTTGGCATTCATAAGCTATCCTTCCTTCCATGGAGAGTAATTTGTTTAAATATAAACGGAAGTTGAGCTTGGAGATAACAGACTTTCAACACTGGACGTGGCTCTTCGAGGTGGTACATTGCCAAATATTCATTCGGAAAAATTGAATTCAACGTATATACCTGGTTCGCCAAAAGTTCTCTATTGTCAAACAACCAAAATTCAAAGGAGTTCCCGAATGAAAACATTCTTAGCGATGTCACTATTGCTTTTATCATCCGCAAGTCAGGCCGATGTGATCAAATGTGTATTTACTGAGCCTTTCATCAATACCACCTACAACATGGCCAACTCGACTCTGACCTACAAAGACTACAACGGTACCGAAAGCACTGTGATAAAAAATGTCTCTTTTCAAATCCAGTCCGCTGGAGTTTTTAGACTGGTCGCAAAACACGGCAAAGTCCTGCAAACTCTACTTCTCAACCACCAAGGATCCGATGGCATGAGCGACGTCACCTACCCTTTCTCAGTTAAAGATTACAGTCCATTCATGACTGCAAATAGGGGATGGGGTGGATGCGACTCTCAACTCCTGAAGCGCACCAAAGAAATGTAATTATATCCATGGCGGAAACGCATTAGTGTGTTCACTGGTATTTTGGCACACTTTGTATACAAATATCTTTGGTTCCAGAAGGCCATCATGTACAACTCCCGCCATGGAAACAACGAAACCTCGAAGAAAAAATATCAACTCCAAAAGGGACTTCCGACATCTGCTGCAAGAAGAGCTTGCAGCACGTTGCGCGCGCAATCCGAATTACTCGTTGCGGTCCTATGCTAAGTTTTTGGAGGTGTCACCATCGGCACTATCTGCCCTTCTCAATGGCAAACGTCCTTTGACCGATAAAATGAAAGAGCGTCTGGGATTGAAATTGGGACTCTCTCTTAAAGAAATGCAGAACCTTCGTTCAAAGCCCCATGGCAATAGCAAGCTGACGACTTCAGAGGGCCTTGAGAATTCGTTTCAACAGATCACCCTGGATACTTTTGCGATTATTTCAGAGCCCTATCACTATGCTCTTCTAGAGCTATTTAAGACTGAAGACTATACCCAAGACGCTCGTTGGATCAGCCAACGCCTGCAAATCACTGTCTCTGAAGTGAACTTCGCCCTGGAACGCCTTGAGCGAGTCGGCCTTCTTGAAAAAGACGACGATGGAATTTATTCCGATACGACCAAGGGCTTCAGCACAGACATTCGTGATGGCTTAACAAGCCAAGCTCAAAAGCGTTTCCAAGAAAAGTCTCTGCAGCAGGCGATTCAGGCTGTGCAGACAGTTCCTGTTGAACATCGCGATAACACCTCCATGACTATGGCGATTCAAACTGCGGACTTGCCAAAGGCGCGCCAAATGATTAAGGACTTCCGCCGCCGTTTCTGCACTCATATGGAGTCCAATCCGGATTTGAATGAGGTCTATCAACTCACTATTGCCTTTACTCCCCTAACAAATTTAACCCCTAAAAAAACAATACGAGGTTCCCGATGAAAACAAAGATAGTTTTGACGTTCATTTTAGCACTTCCGCAATTCGTTTTAGCCGTTTCCAATATGGGCCGCGAAAGTGGCGGCGGTGATGCCTATGCCCTGGAGTTCGTTGAAGTGGCTCAACAAGTGAGTCAGCACCTTAAGAGTGCTCCCGGCCGACAGATCGATATCACTGCTCTCGATGAGGCCATTGCAAATACGACAGTCGAATCCACAGATCAGAAGCTGTTCCTGAATAATCTCCCGAAGGACGCGATCAACTATCCTGGAGAGAAGAAAATCGTTTTCAACCGACAACGTTGGAATCAAGCGGATGTCGATACAAAACCAGCTTTGGTCTTGCATGAGTACCTAGGCATTATGAGAGTCAGTGACATCGGGTATGCGGTTTCAAAACAAGTTCTGGGAGCTTTTCGTTTATCCGAAACCCCTGAAGCTATCTTTCGCCGCGGAACTTTAGCAACCACGAGGGTTTTCCCTACCCTTCATGACAGATACACAGGCGACAGAGGTGTTGGCTTTATTATGGTGGCTGAAGTTGCGACGGATGCCAAATCCAGAAACAACAAGCTGCTCGTTATCGGTCTTCCTGATGAAACCAGTGACTGGGTTAGCAGCACCGTTGACGTGAGCTTGGATTCTGTAGATTCGCTTCGCATTGAAGGAACGGATCTTGTCGTTTCTGGTCAGCTTTATGATTGGAACGACGACACAATGAGCCCTGTTGAAGTTCGTATTCAAATTAAAAGGACAGCTGGTTCAGACGACTATCTTTCACAACTAAAGCTAAGCAAATAGATATCAAGGAGACAATGAAATGCTCTTTTGACCTTTGCCTTCTCGACAGTTCTCTCGAGTATGGCTTTCGCTAGTGGTGCCGCTGTATATTCTTGTGCGGGCTATGAGCCGAATACACAAGGAAGAATATCAACCAATTCTCCCAATCTCCCGAGACACGAATCGACTGAATTTTTTCGTAAAATTTCAGTCGATTCTCTTTGAAGTACAAGCTGAGGCCGTCCTAATTGTAATAATCCAAATCGACGCCGCTGATCTCACAAGTTTGGGTCGAATTTGATTTCAAGAATGCTCTAAAGAAGAGCTGCCCCGTTCCCACCTGAGTGACAAACTTCGACAATCCCGCCTGGATATTTGCACCGGTACTAGATGTTGCCGGATCAGTGGAACCTGCAACCCAGTTGGTACCGTTGTAATAGTAGAAACTCGTTCCGTCTTTAGAAAGCTGGTATCCTGGAGTGCAAGTTCCACCGGTTGTGAATGCCAACGTGGTTAAAGCCAAATAAGGAATTCCCGTTTGATTCGAGATCGTCGGTCCACCACCATAGTAGCGCCCTGTCGGCCCGATTTCCACACTGCTCACGTCTGGCATCAAAGCCGCATCATCAGATTCAAATATGATGCGATATTGGAAGTATGGATTATTAGCCACCGCAACTCCCAAACCTGTAAAATCAGTGAAGGTTAAATTCAGAGCCGTTGCCTTCACGGCACTTGTTGGCGTATTAGGAGTCACAATATTATTCGCTTCTGAGAAATATGTTTGTGGTCCGCCATCGTATCCTTGCCAAGAAATTCCCGTACAAGCTGCGGTTGCGCACGAGCGCACTTGGTATTTCAATCTATTGGCGCCACGGCGATACAACTGAGTCACTTCGGCCGCAGTCAATGTACGACTCCATATAGCAGCTTCATCAATTATGCCTTTATACTGACTGGCCGGGTTTCCCATCCACTCCTCGGCACCGAAACGCAAGGTGGTTCCGGTTAAACCAAGGCCATCTTCAAAGCCCGGTACTATTTCAGTTTGATGAACACCATCCAAATAGACTTTTGGATTCGAACCCACCACTGCTGTATAGACCACATGATGCCACTGATCATCGTTCACCAGCGTATTACCAAGTGCCGGGGCCTGCAAAACCGTCCGAAGTCTTCCGCCTAATAATTGCAACGGAGTCAAAGCACCTATATTGATAAGTTTCGCATCTCCGGTGGTTGTAGTTTTAAACCAAAGACTGTAACTGACATTTTCGCGGTTCAAGCCGGCATTCAAAGTTACATCCACATAGCTGGTCGTTCCATCGAAACTGGCCGCCTGGCCAAATCTGCCATCGGTATAAGTGATATTTTGTGGATTTGTCACTTGTGCCAGACTCGAGCCATCGGTCGCACTGCCGTTGAAATGCCACAAGCCAACCAATCCTGTTTTTAATCCCAACTCGACATCCGCATAATCCATTGCTGTTTCTGCAGAAGCCGCATCCGGAATCTCTTTCCCGAAAGGCAATGAGTTTACCGCCTTCAAAGAAGTCCACGCCACACTGCTACCGATATTCATCGCAGGAACGGTAAAGCTGCCAGAATAAAGCGCTGATTGGCGATCGTAAATCACTTGTATGTCAGCAGCTGTAAGATCTGTACTCCAAAAAGAAAGTTCATCGATACTTCCTTGGAAGTAATTATCTGTTCCCACAGCGCTATAACCAACAATGACATTGCTTGCGTTGGTCATATTGCCAGCCACTTCAGGATCCGTGATCGAAACAGCCAATCCACCGTTGACGTATAGATTGAGAGTATTGGTTGCGGAATCTCTGGTGAATACTACGAAATACCAGCGATCGGCATTCATTGTATAATTTAATGCATCCGTCACCGGAGAACCGACATCACTGGTGAAGGCGGTTTTCAAAACACCATTGTCCAACACAATCGAGTAACCAGCCCCCATTGCAGTAGCTCGTTTTTCAAGAATAGTTTCGGTCGCATTCACTCGACTGGGTTTCATCCAGAAGCCGATTGTATTTTGACCTGCAGCCCCCCAGTTCAAAGCGGCCACATCTGTGACTTCCAGATAGCCCGAGGTTCCATTCAAATCCAAAGCATGAGAGCCGACCTTCGAAGTCGCGGTATAGCTCGAACCCATGCCCGACAAACTCGCAACACGGTTAAGACCTGAATCATCTGTGACTGCATTGTCTAATTTGAAGTAACCCTGAATGAAGGTCCATTTTTGAATCCAGTCGCTTCCAAGAAATGCGCTATTTTTCACAGCGGCCACTGCGTCCAAAGACAGCTTACCGCTCCCGTAAGTTAAGCCAACTCGGCCACCCACTGCAAATTCGGTGGTGGAGGTATGAGTGCTGTCAAAACCAAGAAGTGTAGCTTTATTACCGGCGACATCAATCAAAGCATTGTCGTAGGTGTAATCCCCAGCCGTTGAAAAGTCCCAACTTTTTGTGGCGGCGGTTCCAGGAGTTGGAGTTGTTCCATCTCCAACCTTATCAATTACGCTATCAAAACCTGTGCAACCCACAAAACCCAATGACGCGAAAATGTATATAAGCTTTTTCATATAAAATATTTTCTAACAAAACGAGCGCCATATCTATAGAAAACTGAGGGGGGCGTAGTAACTAACCCGTAAAATCATCTCTACGTCCAGCTACACATGGAACTGAAGACCGGGGGCAAATATTATGGCCGCACAGTCTTAAACTAAATTTTTATGATTTTTCTTAAGCAACAACTTTAGATTTTAGCTCATGGAACGCAGTCGCCATTGACATCTCCCTCTTTCCATCTTTTTATCGAGTCTCACAATCATGGGGGGCCGAATGAAGTACCTATTTATCGTATTATCTTTAATAGCTTCGAACTCGTTTGCTATGCAGTTAAATTGCTCGAAAAAAGTTTCAGATATTCGCACCGAAAGCACAAACGTGCGCAGCTGGCCTCATCTTTATATTACTAGTGGATTTACTGAATGCTCAGATTCCAATGGCGTCGGTAGCTGCCATACTGGAATTCTTGAAAGTATTGCCAATGAGGTTTCTGTCTGCTTTAAAAACCTCGATGTCAGAGCTGACTGCAATATCAAAGAATCCGGAGATTTTTCTTCGGGCCTTGCACTTGACGTAGAATGCAACAATGGAACTTCGCTATTTTTTATTATGGAACCTAGTAAGCTTGGAAAAGTGACTTGTGTGGAAAACGGCATTCCTAAAAAAACATGGGACGTCGGAAGTTGTAAGGAAGAATAACTGCCAAACATGTTTGAGAGAAAAAATCTGAATTTTATGTATAGACATTCCGACCGACGTTAAAATGTAATTTCAGTCGGGAACGATATTTTCGGGTCTGGTCCAAAACTCACGCTTTAAAGATTGATCTTCTCTCCCTAAAAATTCATATAAGTATGCTTCTGGTTGCCGTCGCTGCGCTACTTCTGATGGTCAGCGTTCGAGTTATGTTTTTTCCCTAAAATCAGCGGCAATGCTTGAAGCATGCGGTAGTGAGCAAGGTTGAGTGTTTGTCTTTTGAGAAAATGGTGATCGCGGCACGACTTGAACGTACGACTTTAGTCTGGATTTAACTGAGTCGACATAGCCCCTTAAGTCCTAAACATATGATTTTACATCAGTTTAATCTATGTTCTATATTATAGATCATATGTTCTTGAATTACGAACATATGATCTATAGTATAGAACATAGAGGTGATCTTATGTTTGCAGCTATATTTGGAAATTCAACTGCGGAAAAAGTTCTTTTATACATCGCTAACTACGGCGAAGGTCACACTCGGGCTATCGCTAACACTTTCGAAATAAGCTCTTCTCAAGTTTACCAACAACTCATCCGCTTAGAGCAAGATGGAATCTTAATCTCCAAAGCCGTGGGACGCACAAAAGTTTTTTCTTTTAATCCACGTCTTGCCATTCGCAAACCTCTGCTCGCATTGCTTGAAGAAATCTTGATGCTTGTGCCTGAAAGTGATCAAAAAAAATATTATCGTATTCGCAGTCGTCCTCGTAAAACCGGGAAGTCTTTATGAAAATTCACGCAAAGATTTCCCGACTCGAACTTGCAGCCGTAATAACGAAAGCCCTTGCAGAAAAAAGTATCTCTGCAACTCTGGTTGGCGGAGCAGTCGTTTCTATCTATTCTGAAAATCAATATGAATCGAAAGATCTCGATTTTATTTCTCCGGCAGAGCATAAAAAAATTGGAGCCGTGATGGAAGACTTAGGCTTTCAACGCGAAGGACAAAATTTTGTTCATGACAAAACCGCTCTTACAGTTGAGTTTCCCACGGGCCCTATTGATATTGGTGATCGGGTTCCAGTAAAGCCAGAAGGAAAGATCAAGGTAGGCAAAACCATTGTGGTTTTACTCTCCCCTACTCAATCCGTTATGGATCGCCTTGCTTGGTTCTACTTTAACAACGATCGCCAATGTCTTGATCAAGCCATCATGGTTTCATTGAAACAAACTGTGGATCTAGCAGAGGTAAAAAAGTGGTCCATAGAAGAAGGCCAAGAAGATAAGTTCGAAATATTTTTAAAGCTTTTGAACAATCAACGGAAGAAAAAATAAGAAATGGTGAAGGCAGCGTTAAGCTACTCGAACGGATAAGTAGCTTGTGCGTGCCGGTTTATTACCCTCTGGCGTGGAATAAGGACAAGTTAGACTTAGACGCATTAGCCCAGAAGCGCTGGGGTGACCGCTGGACGGTGGATAGGCTCGCGGACCACTTCGGCTGGGGGCGGACTTTAATCGTTAGAAAGCTCGGTCAAATTAAGGCTGATCCTAACCTGATTGAAGACGGAGCCATTCGCTCGCGCATAAAGTCGCGAAAATACCGTCTTATGGGCGATAGCGCCGAATAAAGGAGAAAACCATGTTTAAACTTATAGCCGCATTTTTAGGGATAAGCCTCACGGTAGGTATTGGTGGGTCGATTTACGATATGACAAGGCCGGCGGCGGTTTCCGCCAAGCATGCTTATCAGTTTGATCAAATCAGTTATGCAAAGTTCACTAAAGCCATGACTGAGGCTAAACCGCGTCGTCTTGGTATTAAGTAAGTTTTTTTTGTCTTGTTTGTATCGAAAGGCCCGGTTGAAATCGGAACGCTCAGTAGAGAGAGGGTTTCAATAAAAGATGAATTGATAGAAAAAAAGAAGCCAGGATTTTCAGATCCTGACTTTGGCTTATTTTGAAGTGAATTTAATCGTGGAAATTATCCCACTCAAGATAATCGGCGAAAGATTCAATGGTACGATGGCAAAGTTGGAAGCTGTGATGAACATTATATTCATGCCTGATACCATAAACTGATAATTTGGCGGACGCCGCTGCCTGAAAGCCAGATTCTGAGTCTTCAAAGGCAATGGCTTCCGAAGCTCGGGAGCCAAGCCTATCCAAAGCAATTAGGTAGGCCTCAGGATGCGGCTTATGTCTATCTGTATCGGCATTACTTACAATGACATTAAATCTGTTTTCCAAGTTCAACTTTGTCAGCGCCTTTTGAATCATCCATGGAGACGCAGAACTGACCAAGCCAATTAAAATTTCTTTCGATTTCAAATAGTTCAGAAAATCCACAACGGATACTTTCTGCTTTAGTTCTATGTCGATAAGATGGCTATATTTTTCACGGAATATTGGATTGAAAACGTCCAAAGAAATATTGAGTCCGGCATGCTTCAAAAATGCACCAGTCACAATTTCCCATGTTTGTCCCATAACTTCTTTATAGATCCCAGGTTCAGCTTCTCCGCCCAACTTGCGAACAGTTAGTGAAAGCGCTTTTGCCTTCAAAATCTCAGTATCGGCAATAGTTCCATCCAAATCGAAAAGCACACATCTCATAAAAGTTCTTTTAATTCGGGCACGACTATCTGTAAAGTAAAGAAATCAAATCGAGCCGCCAGGCGTTCATTGGCCTACTGACTTCTGGATCGAACCTATGGAGCCTCTGATCAAGATCACGTGCATTTAGGTCAGGCTGGTTTTTTACCAATTCGAGGGGGTTTTAAGCCAAGCCTTGGTTTTCGACGCCGTATTACCCAGAAACCGTCAGAATCAATATAACCGGCTTTGTCGACCGTCGGCAGCCGCCTCTATATAAAGTCAGCGTAAAGGCGCCCTGACGGCAGCTCCCAGAGATTTCTTATTAGACCACACCAGCATCTATGCCCCATTCATGCAAGGCCCCTGTATTACTTTAAAAAAGTGCCGACTTTTTCGGTGAGCTCTTTAATTACGGCCGTATGTAGTTTTGAATAAAATGGCTGCTTTAAAGTGTAGAGGTATACGGCGTCCCTCAATTCTTTTTGATCTGACACTGGTTTTATATTTTTCATGCCTTTGATCAAATGCTTCGGCATAACAGCTTTTCCAAGGCCAGCCTCCACACCGGCAATAATGCCGTTGATATTGTCCATAAAGCGGCGCTCAATTTTTGCTTTTCGCTGTCCCTGATGCTTCAAAAAATTGATGGTCATTTGATCATTAGCATCGTGATCCAGATAAATCTCAGCGCCGGGTCGGGTCTTCTTTGCTTCAATAAGAATATTGACCTCTTCTCCTAAATGAAATCCTTCAAAGTTGTTACGATCGACTTTTCCACAGGTAACGATCATATCCACCCGGCCTGTTTGTAAGAGGTCTGGCAGGTGCTTGAGCTCATCTTCAATCATTTCAAACTGGATAGAGCCATTCTCTATGAGGAACTCCGAGAGAGCCGGAACAACCGCTGACCATAAAACAGTAGAAGCTCCGCCAATGCGTAAATGTCCCTTCATCGTTTTATCAGAAGGGCTCATTAGATTAGATAAAAATTCTGTTTCAAGCTGACTTTGTAAGCGACAAAATTCTAAAAGATTGGCCCCAGCCTCAGTCAGGCGAATCCCAGAGGGATCTCGTACAAAAAGAGTTGTCTCTAGCTGTTCTTCAAGCTTGCGAATCCGATGAGAAAGAGCTGATTGGGTTAGCCCCAATTCATTTGCTGCTTTGGTGAAGCTTTGACGTCTTGAAACCTCATAAAATGCTTTTAGCTGATCCTGGGATAGCGTCATATCGTCATGAATTACTTTAATAGACATATTAAATCAATGAATTTTACAAATGATGGAAAAATCTCTATTTATACCTGCATGGAAAGCCTCTCAAAAAGACTACAGACATTAAGACTCAAGCAAGGCCTTAGCCAAAAACAGGTCGCAGACCAGCTGGGTATTGCGGCCTCGACATATAGGGATTGGGAATACGGCAAACAAATCAAGGGAGAGCCCTACTTGGATTTAGCAGGGGTGTTTCAGGTGAGTCTAACGGAGCTTATGACCGGAAATAAAGAGAAGGTTTCCGCCAAGATTTTAGAGGACCTGAGAGAAATCGAGCACATTGTAGAAAGTATCAGAAAAACCGCCAGCTCGTTGTGATTAAACGCTGCTGCGGTTTTGAAGACAGAAAAGTAAAAGCTGAGTTAATAATTGAAACATTAAACAAAGGAAACCTTAATGAAAAATAAAATAACTACACTCTTATCCACAATACTCTTTGCAACAGTATTAAATTTAGAAGCAAACGCAGCTTGCATTCCTCATGAAGTGGCCGAATCTGCGGTCGCAGGAAGAACTTATGTCCTTACAGATAGTTCAAACCCCAAGAATGCAGTCTATCTGAAATTTGGAAGCTCTAGGGAATTAAAAGCGGCATACGGACGTGTATCTGACGGTCGTCCTGTAGGCAAATATCATTTTCATGGGAATTGTCACGGAGATGTTATTGTGACTTTCACATCATACTTTGGATCAAACCCAGAGCCAGAAGAAGTTCTCCATTTATCTCCCACTGACCACGAGTATTTTCAGTTGCAAACCGAAGATGGAACCGTTTTTACAATTGTAACTGATATCCACTAACTTACTTAAAAATTAGAAAGGAAAACCAAATGAAAGTATTTTTAACATTATTTATTTTATCGTACGGAGTATTTGCCAATGCAACACCGAGCAATTTTAACAGTACCAACTCAGGAGCAGATGGATTTGTTGAAACTCATAGATGTTCGGGGCAGCTCTCGGGTGAGAAAATCGCGTACAGCTTTTTCATGTATAATGGTGATAATGACCGCCCGTACTCAAACTCGAAGGATTACGCCCTGATCAGTTTCCGTGGCAAGTCTAAGAGATTTTATTACGTTTCTGGTTCAACTAAAGATATTGAAGGCGGAGGTTATGAATCGAAGGTGCAAAGTGCTTCAAAGGAAACCCTCATCTTTCAAACGACAGCATCAGGCCTTATCCTTATAACAAGTTACGGAACGACCACCCTAATCTGTGAGTTGTGAGCGCGCAAAACCATACGGCGAAGAACCACTTCGTTCTTTGCTGAATGATCTTTAAGAATTTACTGAAAAGTCAGGAGCCTTAAGCTTCTGGCTTTTTTTATGCGTATTCTTAACCAGGAGCCATCGGCCCCAACTGGGTGCCTCCTGTTACCCCTCTGACCATAAAACCCCTTGAATCACCTTTCTAAGGCAGGTTTTGGTACTACTAAAGATGGTGCGTCAGCGGGTCGCTCATTTCCTAGCGTATTTTTGACCAAATGCCCTAAACCGCTCTAAAGCCAGTTCGATGCTGATAGCACGGCCAATCGAAAAGATTTGATTTTGGTCGGGTATTTACTTCATGAGTGTCAAAATCATAACAGTAGAGAGTTTCATTTATATTTGATAATTTTTAAATCCTTTAGATTGGGATGGAAAAAATGAGGAAAACTAATTTACTGCTATTTGGATTTTTGAGCTTTGCATCGACAATGAGCTTTGCTTTGGGGGCTCCCGTTGTCACCTGTCAAAGTCAATCAAGCTCGCTCCAAATTTATCAAACACCATTTCCCCTAATGGTTGAGACGATTGGCTCCAAAAGCGAACAGTTTTCTATTTCTGGCTCAGCCTCTGCGGAATTGCACACATTCTTCACAACGGGATCGACAGCTGTACTTTCAATCTTCAGTAATAATCAAGAAGCTTATACTCTGACTCATAAGAACGGAATACCATTTCAGAAGACAGTCAGAACGGGCTGGGAAGTAAAACTCAGTTGCCGATTACCCAATGGAAAAAAGGCGTATACGCCTCCTGCTGCTCCTGGAATGGCTGATGTCTGCGATCGAGGTGCAATCGCGCGAGCAATTCAAGAAAAGGTCGCGTCCCCGTGCGATGCCATTCCGTTAGAAAAGATGAACAAAATAACCTTTCTCGAAATAAGAGACCGGGAATTTTCTGAGCTTCCTGAAAATGCTTTTGATGGCTTGCCAAACTTAGAAATGCTCAAAATCGATTCAGATAAAATAAAACTGCATGATGATGATTTTATTTTGGTTCCGAAGCTTAATAAACTCTCGATCCTGAGTGATATAGAAACAGTTAGCTTGGGAAGCTTTAACGGATTAAAGAACCTTGAGTTTTTGCAGTTAGTATTTAAGCCAAGCACTCATATTGATGAAAATTTATTCTCGAACTTAACTTCACTAAAGAGCCTTTCTATCAGTGGGAGTGTGAAACTGCCCAATGCTCTTTTTAAACCCGTTGCAAAACTATTGTCTTTGGCGATCACTAGAAATGATGTCGAGTCATTGGAAGAAGATTCGCTTGCCTCGTTACGGCAGCTTAGCTCATTAACTCTTGATAGCATGCCAATGCTAAGAAATTTACCCTCATTACCTAATACATTAAGCAAACTTATAATTTTTGATTCTAGTGTCAAAATACCTAATAATACATTCGTAGGAAAACGTATTAAAGAACTATGGATTTCTGGAGCAAATATTGAAATGTCCGAGCGCTGGAGTGAAGGTTTATCATTTATTGAAGAACTCAGAATTGTGTCTGTGCCTCTAAAAAATTTAAGCTCTGATTTCCTTCAAGGAATGCCTTTGTTAAAAACGGTTTATCTTGAAAGGAACGATATTAAAGAACTTCCAGACAACTTGTTTTCAGGCCTGAATAATCTCAATAAAATCAGAATTCGTGACAATAAATTAAAATCTCTGCCTGCAAATTTATTTACAGATTTAAATTCTTTAGAAACTCTTGATCTTCAAGGGAACGACCTTACTGATAATCCGGATTTTATGCTAAAGTTTATTAAAATAAATTTGCCATCTTTGAAGTCTATTAGCTTACAAAATAATTTATTAGGTGGCTCTGGCAATTATTTTGCTCAACAATTTCTTCAAAAAAATAACGAAGTTCAGGAATTTTGTACCACCAATCAAAAAAATGGACCCTTAGGTAAATCGTTTAAAGATTTGAAAAATCAGTTCCCGAAAGTTAATTTCGATTGTTGGTTACTGTAATAGACATTAAAAAGCTGTATTTGCACACTCAAAACCCTAGATTCTTGATCAACAAACTCTCAAAAAACCATTGAAAAAAGTCGGTGACGAAAGTTCCCGACTTTTTTACGCGTATTATTGACCAGGACGCGCTTAGCAGTGAGGCAACCTTCGGTCATGTCTGACAAATAATGCTCTTAGAAGGGCATTTCTGAGCGAATAGACATCAAGTCTGATTTCAATTCGGTAGTTTAACGTTGCAACCTCCCATCGCGGACTTTCGACGACCGAACGAAAACTCCTCCTAAAACTCCACCACAAAGTCAATTTTCTCAATTTCAAAAAATGTTTTAAAAATTTATTCCTCTGTTGAATTAACAAGTTAGTCGCAAAAAGGGTACACACTCCCAGCTACCTTATAGGAGGGTCTATTTTCCGCAGGTAAGTACCATGCGTTCTTGAATTAAAAAAATAATCTTTAAAGAAAGGATTCGTATCGCAATGGCAAAGTCAAAAAGAACTGCGCGGATGCTCACAAGGCTTGAGGTTGAAATTTTAAGATTTGTCTGGAAATGGAAGCTAGCAAACCTCATGACACTAAAGTATGCACTCGCCCCGCAAAGAAGTTTCTGGAAGTTTTATCGAATCCTAAGACGGCTCAATCAAGAGGGCTATATTCAAGAAAAAATAAATCCTGAGATTCAAGCAACCCTCTGGACGTTAACCAAGAAAGGATTTCAGGTTTTAGACGATGGCTCGATGAATTTTGTGACGTTGGGAGAGACCTTAGAAAGTTGGCAAGAAGAGATCGTTAGAATGTGGAGATTTAAGAAAACAAATTCAATTGTTGAGGGTATGCACACCCGGATGGAGGAACTGATCAGAAGAGCTTACGGTTTTAGAAAATTTGAGAATTTCCGATTAAGAGCAAGGTTATATCTTGGATAGCAAAAGTTTGAGTGCCCCCGTTAATGGGCAAGAGCCGAAAAAATAAGAAATGGTGATCGCGGCACGACTTGAACGTGCGACCTACTGCTTAGAAGGCAGTTGCTCTATCCAGCTGAGCTACGCGACCACGGACAAAGATTAATATCTTCGAAGTCGCAGAAGTTATCAAATCTATTTGAAAAATCCAAGACTGGGGTCATTCTTTTTCGCGATTATGCATGGCGTCTAAAAGACGAGGGCGCCTTTTCCCCTCTAATCTTCATAGAAGGGATAGTCGATGTACCCCTGCTCTCCTCCGCCATAGAAAGTTTTGCGATCTGGCTCTGCAAGAGGCCAACCGTTTTTCATTCTTTCCACCAGATCGGGATTCGCTATGAAGGGACGACCAATAGCAATCAAATCTGCGCGATTGGTATCGAGCACACGTTGACCCGATTCTTTGTCGTAGCCACCAGCTACAATCAAAGTACCTCGGTAAGCCTCACGAAACTTGTCGGTGAAATCCTTAGAAATCGCCTGCTGCCCTAAGGAGTGTTGATCACTGATATGAACATAGGCGATGTTCCTTGAAGACAATTCTTTAGCCATGGTCAGCCAAGTTTCTTCTTCGTCATGAAAGGCATGCATATCGCCGAATCTTCCATAAGGAGCCAAGCGAATGCCCACCTTCTCTTTGCCAATGGCAGCGGCAATGGCGTCCACGGTCTCTAAAGCAAAACGAATTCTGTTTTCTATAGAGCCACCATAACGATCCGTGCGGTTGTTCAATCCCCCATTGATGAATTGCTCAAAGATATATCCATTGGCTCCGTGAATTTCGATGCCATCAAAGCCCGCCGTCATCGCGTTCTTGGCCGCTTGAACAAAATCTCTTGTGACTCTCGGCACCTCTTCGGTGGCCAAGGCGCGTGGTTCACTCTGTGGTAAGGGTCTCGCCTCTCCATTTTCATCAAAGGCATAGGCCACTTGGTTTTCTCCGCGCTTAGCTACGGAGCTAACCGGCGCTCCACGTCCTGGTTGCAGACTCACATGGGATGCTCGCCCCACGTGCCAGAGCTGCATGAAGATCACTCCGCCTTTGCTGTGAACTGCTTCGGTGACTTTTTTCCATTGATTGATTTGGTCTGGAGTATAAATACCGGGAGTGAAAGCTTGGCCTCGCGACTCTTCACTGATCGGAGCACCTTCAGTCACGATAAGTCCCGCCGAAGCACGTTGCTGATAATAGAGAACTGTCGCAGCCGAAGGACTCAGATCAGGACTGCGCGATCTCGTCATGGGAGCCATAACAATGCGATTCTTCAACATTAAATTTCCAAGTTTGTAAGAATCAAATAATGATGGCATACGGTCTCTCCCCTTCGCGAAAAGTCATCCTAGAGGACAAAGATTCCGTTGTAAATCTCCCCTCCCTTGTCTTTTAGGTTCCAGACTTTAAGCCACCATTGTCCTCAATCTCAATTTGACATGACGGTCTTGGCATAAACTTCCCTCCTGGAAATAAGGGTGTGGACAACTCGCCCGCTTGTTTTCCAACTGATTCAAGCTACAATTGAACTATGAAGCTTTATCATTCAGTTCTTTTTTGCAGTCTTCTTTTTAGCCCCTTGGCCTTTACTCAAACTCCAACTAAAGAACAATGTACGTCGTCGGTTCGAGCTCGCACCTTTCGCCTAGAGCCGGCTCAAATCGAACAACTGTGCGCGGCGAACCACCCTTTTTCCGTGATCAATTGCGCTGTCACGAAAGTTCAAGGGTCGGGTTCTGCAAAAGATCTCGATGGCTTTGTTAAAAGCTGCACCCTGGAGAACGTGCCAAGACGTTATCGCAAAAAGGTTGAACCCACACCTGCGGTTTCTCCGGTCCCGACGGTCACGGTTCCTGTCGAAGAACTCACGAAACCTCTCAATGATGAAGACACGGCCGCCGAGTAAGTTTGAAAGAAGCCGCCTCGACCAAGAGGTGGTTTTTCAAGGGTCCTGAAATCCCCATCGCTCTTCCCAAAAAACGAGCCTATGCTTAAGTAATGAAACAAACAGCACAGCTTCGTGGTCTTCTTTCTCACTATCAAACGCTTCTTAGCCCTGAGGAATACCAAAGCTTCTCGCAAGAAGTGGATCGTTTGTTAAAGCACTATTATGAAGTGCTCAATGCTCACCCACCGGGAATTGCTCGAGCACAAAAAATTCATGAGCTCGTGGAAGAACAAGTCGCTGCCAGCTCTCACATCAAAACCAGTTGTCAAAAAGGTTGCGGCGCTTGCTGCCACTTGGAAGTGGAAATCACTGAGGATGATGCGGCTTTGATGGCGCTCTCTATTGTCGAACAAAATCTTCAATTCGATGAAGCCTCATTGGAAGAACAATCTCAACGCGAACGCCTTGATCCAAAATGGAATCAAGGAGCCGTAAAAAGTAATCGCTGTGTGATGTTGGGTGCAGACAATGCCTGCCGCAATTATGACTTCCGTCCGACGGTGTGCCGCAAACATTCTGTGACCAGTCCGGCGATTGATTGTTCTACGCTGGGAGCAACACCGGTTCCTCGTTTGATCCCTATGAATGAAATCATTCTGAGTGCTGCGATCAATCTGCCTCAGAATAATTTTGGGGCTTTGCCAAAAATGTTGGCCAGCGCCTTGAATCAGCTCAAAGAAGTTCGTCATATGCATCAGTTGGATTTTAAAGAGACTCCGGCAGAGAGGCCTTTGGAATCTTCACAGATCGATAAGGACTAAATAAAAAGGGCGGTTCCCCGCCCTTTTTTATTCACAAACATAGAAACTTAGATCTTGAGTTGCTCCACCTCTGATACGGATCGAGACTCCACAGCCATCGCTTGTCGTGGTGGTCGCTGTGACCGTGTAGGACACGCCAATACAGAAATCATTGTCGCCTCCGCTTGTGGAATCACATGATCCCGAGAGTGAAGCTGAAGCTCCGGTAGAACTGCAGCTGGCAACGTCTGAAGAGAAGTTTCCTGTGGTGACTTGATCTGGAGTATCATTGGAACTCTCGTTAAAACTTGTCAATGTGCCCACACACTGGAACTGACCTGTTTGATAGTCGTAATTAAGAGTCGCGGTATGACTTCCGTTGGCACCAAAGGTCACACCTTTTGCGGAGATCACAAAAGCTGAAACCGCTTTTTTTACTCTTGGCAGTGATGGGGGTTGGGCAACTGTTCCTAATACCGGAATGAAGCTAGAAGCGGGCTCCCGTGAAGGACTCTGCATGGGGAGACAGGACGTCTGAGATCCAAAGTATCCAATAGATCCCAAGCCTCCCAAGTCACAATTGTCGCCTCCCGGATCGCGTGTAGTCTCTGGGCCAATCGTCTGTGCTGGGAGAACTCCGTCAGCCATAGTCTGTCCAGTGATAGGCTTGCAGATAGCATTTAGCTTTTTATAATCAATGCCCACTACCATTCCGACACTGGTGCAATCAAAAGAGATGTCCGCTCGAGAGACCAAGCTTCTTCCTGGAATCTCTAATTCATAAACACGAGTACGATATTTTTTCTTTGTCTCTGGTCCTGTATAAGAGGTTCGCACGTTCAACTTTAAGGACGTACATGCTTCATCCGATTTGCAGACCCACTCATAGAGAGTCTCTTGTTGAACCACACATGTCGGACCCGTGTCACATTTACCTAATTTTAAAGAATAACCTGAGTTGAAGTCCCCTTCTGTATCCAGGAGTTTCTGAGGACCGGCGTGGCCAGTACAGTTACTTCCTTTTCCTCTGAGACAATCTGCTAAAGATTTACTGTTACCTTCAACCGTGCCCGTCGCGCTCAAAACAAATTTGTCTCTGAGAAACTGAAGAGAGCCCGCTCGGTGCATGACATCGATATGACGGGTGTCTATCAAAGCCTGTATATCTACTTCTTTTGAAGCTCCGATGGTTTGCGCAAAAATTCCGGCGATACCTACCATGGTCACGACGGCAAGGCCCATCCCCACCATAGTCTGAATAAGAGTCATACCTTTATTATTCAACATAATTAAGGCCCTCCAAAATATGTAAAAGGATCTAAGCGATCTTTACAATTGTGTTTAAAGTCGTTCCCAACCCATTTCCACTCAGAAAGCATCTGGTGAGCAGCACATCCCCTAGGTTCTGACGGGATCGTTAAGCACTCACTCCTGCCTGTCTCTTTATTCATGCCATTTAAATATTCACCTGGTAAACAACGGGTCAATTCTCGGCAGATAATTCCTCCGGTCGCAGAATCAAGACCTTGGAATATAGGTTTATTGGGATCAATAGCCGGACAATTGAAAATTTGTGACTGAAGAAGTTCATCGGGAACTTTAATCGCAATGTTTGTATTCTTTATTTTATAGGGTCCGGTATATTCCAGCGTCACCGTGACTACTCTAGTAGCTCGATCCAAATTCCAGTCTTTAGGTTTAAATTCAGAACCGATCCCCGTATTGGAAGAATAAGCATTCAGATAGGTAAGATCTAAATCACACGTCCCAATGCCGTCCTTAGAATCACAATTCACAAATGCCATGGGCTGATTCACTGCCATGCGCACGCGCTGCTCAAGAATATTCATTTGTGCTCGCGCTTTGTAAGTATTTAATCGATCTAAAGAAGACTCGCTCACTGATTGTGCTCCCACAAAAAGCGCCCCCGCCGCTGCGAGCAGAACCAAAGCCATGATAAAGGTGTCGCCTCGCTCATTCATGAGTAGCTTCATAGAGGACTCACAGTCTCGGGTGGGATCAACTGACAACGTCCTGTCATTCTGACCCGGGCATCCCAACTTGCACCACACTCCTGAGCCGGACGATTTAACGTGCAAGAAGCCGTCTGATCCACCCCCTGCACTATGGTCACAGATCCTGGAACAATAACGGCTGGTCTTTCACAAACCCCCGAGCCGCATTGGTAACTACAGGTTCCCGGAGTAGGACTCATACTTACTATCTGACATTGAACATCAACGGTTCGGTAGTTTGGAGGGCAAAACTTTCCAGATACGGCCTGCGCCTCAGGAGGGTTTACACTCCATGGCACATTACTTTGGGTAACAAAAACACAAACCGCGTCAGCTTTGGATGCCCCTAACTGTAAGGATCTTGGATATAGGCCTCTCACTGCATAGTTCGGGGGACAAGTGATTGTCTGAGTCTCCTCACAAATTGGCTCTACGGCCCCCGTCCCCGAGTTATACCTAAATCCTTTTGCGATTTGATTTTCGCCGCACTTCGTTGTCGGTTTTTTGACACAATACATTTCGCCAGTCTCTTTATTCATACCGGCCGAAAACATATCTACGGCAGGCTTACATTCAGTGTCGTCTTTGCGCATGGACAACTCATATGAGAGAGGAACCTTATAGTCTGCTGGGACAAAAGGCCCCGCGTGCATTGTTCCAAGAGAGACTGAGTTTTTCTTTATAGAAGAGATTCTATAGGCAGCCTTACACTCATATCCACTGGCGCCTTTCGGTGTGCAAGCAATATCCGTTTCAACTCGGATTTGGCACACGGGATCGGTTTCGTTTCCACACTCCACACCTTCCTCATTAACAAAAAGAGGGGCTCCAATGCGACCAACCGTCAACTGATCAGCAACGAGGTTAGCACTAGCGGGCGTACCGTTTTCCAGCTTCAAAGCTTTCAAATTTTCAAAATTAGCGTAATAAGAAAGAAGTCGAATCTCCGCCTCGATCATTCGCTGAGTCAGCTCAACTCTCTGATAAGTTTTCGTAGATTGAGTCATGATCGCAACGATGATGAGGAAGGCGCCTAAAGCAATCCCTGTCGCGACAAGCTGTCCGACAATACTGGATCCATTTTGATTTCCCCAAAATCGCACCACGGTGGTCTCCTCATGGTACTTATCGGCTTTTCCCTCTGAAAAATGATCAAAAAATCATAGTTTGAGAGAGCCGTGTCTCAAAATAAACCACACTTCTCGAGGGGACTCATAATAGCCTAATAACACTCGCATTTTGAATTTCTCAGCAGAAACTTATCGCATCTGAGACAGATTTTTCTCTCTTTAGAGCAGAAAGAAAAAATAATCCCATTCGAAACAGGGAAACATTTTTTGAAAACAAATGAAGAAAAATAAACAAGAATCAGATTTTTTTAGAAAACTTCCTGCTGAAAAGATCGATCAGGAGAGCTCTCAGAAACCTTCGTGACGTTAAAATAAATCCGTCCGATCTCTCGACCATCCGTCGTTTCTACACTGATGCGCCAACGGCCCTCAGAATAATTTTGCTTGGTTGCAAATCCACGATAACCATTTTTACGTCCGCCAGAAATGGCCATAGGAATTCGATCCGTGCTCTGCCAGCCGACTCTTGGATCCTTGTAATACCAATGCAAAATCACTGAATCACTAAAGCGCGCTGGCGAAAAGATCTCGGCAAAGAAGTAAATCCTATCTCCAGGCTCAGCAATAAAATCCTTATCCCCCTGATTGCCGAACAAACTCCAAGAAGAGTTTTGGTGATAGAGAATATACTGCCCTTCCGACTTTTCAATATTGTGATAGATGCCCATGCTTTGAATCGACAATGGCACTGGGGGGATCCAACCCACAACATAGAATACCAAAAACAAAACCAAGACCACGGCTCCCGGTCCCAACAATGTTTTCACTAATAGCTTGATGTCTTGCACCTTCTTCAAAAGAAGATGGAACACTCCATAAAGCACGGCTCCAGTAAGACCCAGGGAAAGAATGAAGGGCACGACTCCGACAAAGCCCAAAAGCACTGGCACGGTGATTGAGAAAAATGAGAACACACAAATTACATAGAGCGCGATTTTGATATTGATTCCGCTCTTACGAATGCTCTTCAGCTCATTGGCAATCATCAAAACCACCAACAACAGAACAAAGACTATAGAAGAAAATAAAGACGCACTCTTAAGGAAAAAGAGTGAATACAAACTCAAAAGACTTCCCATGAGGAAGTGCAAGGCTGGCTGGCGATACTCCCAAACCTTCTCGATCTTTTTTGGAATCTGCACAAATCCATGGGCACTTAAGAAATCAAAATAGAGAATGGCGCCGAGGATGAGCAAATAGACAACCTGCTGAGTCACTCCCAGAAGATCATCCACATCCGTCAGTGTGAAAACATCAAAAAAGAATCCCGCTAAGAAAAAGAAAACATCAACTTTGGTTTCGTTTTTCTCGTAATACTCAAGAACCCGGTCCTTCAGTTTCGTCATCGATCATCCCACCGTAAAAAGATACAATCAGTCTGCCAGGTCTTTTCACGGCGGTCCAGCTCGAGAGTGAGCTACTCAACAGAGAAGGTTAAATTCAAACCTACGGCACGGTAATCACCAAGGCCCTTCGCCACCATGCCATTGGCCCCTTCGAGATAAAAGTCCATACCCCACTTCGGAGTGAATTTGTAAATCACACCAAAAACCAGAGGGAAATAAGGACTCGTCACGTCGAGCACTTTGCAATTGGAGTTTCCCTTACAGGTGGAATCGATATTGATGGCGATATTAAACCCAAAATAGAATCCCAGATTCTCTTTTGGCTTAAAGAGAAGATCAAAAGGAATGTCCAGATAGTTGATCTTGTACTCAATAGCTTCCCCAGTGATGTCGCTCTCGGACTCCAAAGGTCTTTGTGTGTACAAAAGGCCTACCCTCCAATGGGCTTGATTCTTTTCATCCAAGGGAACATGGGCAAAGACACCTCCCTGGAAAGCCGTTTGAGAATTCGCTGAGAAATTCACACCCGCCACTTCGCCGGATTGCTGACGCACTCCCAATTCTACTCCATAGTCCAAGGCCGCTTCAGCTGTTGCTGAGAATCCCCAAATAGCGAAAGCCACCACCATGATCTTTTTCATACCTTGTCTCTCCTCGGTTTATTCATAAATTGCTTTATCTGCGAAATCCGCCACCACGAACGCCACCACCACCACCACGGAAACCTCCTCCACCACCACGCAATATTTCTTGATGTTGAGAGGGTTGACGATCGATATGCTGAGCTTCGCTGCGATTAAAATCATGTGCGCCAAGGTCTCGATTGGCAGCGTGTTGGTTGTCCAACTCACCTCTCAAATTGCTATTTTTGCTGACGTCAGACCAAGTTCCTGGCCCGTCATACTTTTGCCAATCGTTTTTACCCGTGCGACGGTACACTTCGCCGTCCTTGCGGGTATAGACCATATCGCTGTCAATCCCTCGGGCAAACTTAGCCTGCCCCACGGTATTCACTCTAAATCCACGTCCCGCAGGTCCCGTGACCACACTGGTCTTGCCCCAGTTGTGATAAACGTTTGTCACGTTGACGTTGACATAGTTGCCCCCCCAACAGCAGGAGCCCCAACCCCAGGGATACATCATAGAGCCCATGGCATATCCCATAAAGAATCCCGAGCCATAGTACCACCCATAACCCACGCCAAATCCATAAGTGGGTGAGCTCGGATACCAAGTGGTGTCGCTATAATAGGAGTTGTAATTATAGCCCGTGCCATAAACGATGGTCCCATCAGAAGAAACAAAGGTGCCGTTGTATCCTGGCGTATATCCCACCGTGACAGAATCATTCGCGACACTATAAATGTGAACGTAGGTGACGTAGTACAAAGGAGATGACGCCGGAATTTTATAAATCTCAGCCGGTACCGCCACAGCCACACTCCACGGCCCGCCGGGTGCAGACGACGAAAACCAAACTCCATTTTGTACAAGGTAGAACATCTTATCATTCACCTCAATTAGAGGTGTGTTGCAATTTCTTGCATAATTCAAAGACGTCTCATTGATGGGAGTCCACTCATAGGTATTTTTATCACAAACTATTTTTTCAGGTTTGAGATCACGAGCGACCTTGGCCGTTTGCGGAATCTGTGAAGCAATCACCGCCTCTTTAGATTGTGCTGTACCCGGAACAGAGACTAAGACCTCTGCCACAGGACTGCTAATAGGAATCTTTTTAAAATCCCCTGGCAGATCTTTACCAGGAACATAAGACCACGATCCAGAAAGACCTGCATTCTTAAACCACCTTCCTGAAACCAACACATAATATTGATTGGTCTTCGTATCTAAAAAAATCGAATTTGAGGAATTCGACATATAAAGCAAACTGGTTCCTTGAATGGGCTGGTACTGTGGATCTCCATTGCTTTGCAAAAGCTCTGTCGGTGCCGTGGCAATATATATTTGCGGGTTCACTCCGGAGGGATAAATGTTTTTTCCATCCGAAGTTTTCCCGGCCAGAGGATCTACTTTTTTGTCTTTCACAAGCTTGTCTTTGATCATGACATATTTTGAAGAAGGGCTCTTCCCCGGTGTGTACTGCCCCAGCTCTTGGTTCGAAGTGAACCATTTTCCCAAAGCCCACAGGTAATAAGGCTTGTCTTTCTCATGAAGGATCAAGGCACTGGTGTTTATAATTCGCTCAACTTCCTTTGCGCCATCAGACGGAACCCATTTAGGAGCGCCATCAACCATGATCAACAAACTCGGTTTGCTGGCAAAAATAAATTTGGGTGGCGTATTCTGTATTGCAACACTGGTTTTTTTTAAGTCGGAGTCATTCATCTCCAGATTTTTGATCAAGGTTTGGTAAGGAATCTCCACACTTGTTTTACCGAGAGCCTTTTCTAAGTCTTTCTTGACGTCAGGTTCCAGAGATTCCTTCGTGGGAATTTTGATCTCAGTGACTTTGACGTTGCTCAGAGTGACCAGATTTTGATCCTTACTCACCAGAACTTGGGTCTGCATTGCCGCACTTCCAAAAGATTCAGATTTGCCCTCTTGAATACGAATGGCTGAGCGCACTTTAAGGATATTATCCTTCAGTGACTCGCCCTGGGGTTGAAACACAGTCAGCTTTCTGCCAGAGGAAACATCATAGGTTTGTGGCCATCTTGGTCCTTCGGGTGTTACCGAAAAGGCCGAAAGAGAAATGCCAAAAATGGAAATAATAATAACGAACGGCCGCCAAGACACAAAAAACCTCCCTGTTTCTTAGTCTGTGCTCTCAGGTCGAAACCCAAGCCATAGGATCAGCTAGATCAATGCTAGGTTTAGATGTCGCTCCAAAGCAAAGCGCAAGCAGGGATTGTGATAAAAGTCAGCGTGCTTGCCATGTCTTCGCGCACAGCTCAGGGCCCCCAAAAATCGAATGAAGCAAAGGAGTGGCCGTCAAGCACCGCTGAGTAAATTGTGTCTTAAAATAGATCTGAACTGACTGGCAAGAAGCAGCTAGTGCTGTGCCATCTGACGTCTTTGCATTTCTTCACGATAGAAGTTCTTCTCAAAACGGCGATAGGATTCCAAACGCACCTCTGTGCCGAGGATTTCTTTCATACGAACCAAGGTTTCAGCTTCCAGCTCACGCATCTTGGCAATGCCCTCTTTGACAAAGTCTGGATGAATTTTCGACTTCTTCTCATTAAGCTCTTTAATCAAAGCCGTGGTAGCTGATAGCAACTTAATAGACTTATCCTCGTCTACACGCCATGTTTTCAATAGGTACTGCGAAGAAGCCTTATAAAGTTTCTGTTGAAACTGTTCATCCGCATACACCTCCAAGAAATTGGAAGTGTAGATCACGGCATCTGTATAAGTGTCTTTCAGCTCCGCCGTTTGCGGAGGATTGAATCGACGCTTTTCCAGATCGTCTTTACGTTTTTGGGCCTCACTAGTAACGGCACTCTGCATCGGACTGTGATTGTTTGAAACCGTCTCGGCCACTTTCAGAGTCACAAAATAGGCAACCACTCCTGCGGCCAAACCCACGGACATCCAACGCATTTTTTCTGATCTTCTTTTTTTCAAAAGATTAGTTGGTTTTTCTGAAGTCACTGAAGACTGAGACAAGCCCGCCACACGGTCATCAATCGCCTCTTGAATATGGCTCTCAACCGTCGCTGCAACTTCTCTCCATTGAGATGGCTCCATCACCTTCACAATGTCTTTTTCAATAGCCGAATATATTTCTTTGATCATCATGGACTTCTTGCGAATTACGTCATCCAATAGATCTCGTTCCATCTTCTGCAAACGCTTCGACATTTCCAAGCGCATCTCTTCAAGACGCTCTTCTTCACTCTTCATGATCTGCGATTTCTCTTTAGCCAGGTTTTCATTGAGGAAGACTTTTTGAGACTCATACTCTTTTGCAAGCTGAGCTTTTTTACTTTCTAACTCGCGAGCATCCATCGTGAGATGAGCTTGCTTTTCCATGAGACCATGGACAGTGGTTTCTAATGTTTTGTTTTTGGCAGTAAAATCGTCAATTTGCTGCTTAAGCAGCTTCAGATCCGCTTCTTCTTTCGTCACAAGCTCAGCGATTCTTTTCTCATGACCTGCGACCAATTCAGTCAAACGCTTACCTTCAGAATCCTGAAGCTCTTTAAGACGTTTTTCTTCAGTCACATAAAGATCCTTCAAGCGACTTTCTTCATTCGCCAGATGCACGCGCAAACGTTGCTCCTCGGCTTCGACTTTCCCCTCAAGTTCTTGACTCTGCAAAGTCGTCTTTTCGAGTTTATCAATAGCCGCCATAAGCTCGCCCTGTTTACGAGCCAACTCTTCACTCAACTGAGTCAGGGCCTCGGTATCTGTTTTGACCTTCTCTTGAAGCTCTTGAGATTGTAAACGAGCAAAATCCAGAATGCGATCGGCTTCCTCGCGTGAGTTCTTAATCAGCAGGGTAGACTCTTGCTGGCTTTGCTCTCGAGCTGCTTCAAAGGCTTCGGCCTTCATCTTCTCGACTTTCAGAGTAGCTTCCGCAATCATGTCTTCTACGTCTTGCTTGGCTTTCTGCTTTAGAGACTGGACATAGACGTCCACTTCTTCGCGAAGCTCCTGAGCCATACTGCGGGCTTCATGGACGTGGGCCTGACCTTGCTTTTGATAGTCATTCAAAATGGCATCAGCCTCTTTATGGGCTTCGCTCATTCGAGTCTGATAGAAAGCTTCCGCCTGAGACTGCGCTTCTCGCGCCTTCAAGTAAATGGCCTGCACACGCTTCTCGGCCTGGGTCTCGCCCTCCAAAATAATTTGGGCGGCCTTTCTCTTCGCTTCATGCAATGTTTTTTCGGCAACGAAAGTCGGGTCGCTCGGGGGCGGCATCATCACCGTATCAGCAAGAAGAGGATTCTCTTCTTCCGCCGGCGGAGTTTGCATCGATTCAGTGGGCTCAACCACCTCGGCGGTGAGTTCAATCATGATCACGTACTCAGATCGCCCCATGCGGAGCTTGTCCGAAGCCACCACATTGACAGGGCTGCTTTGAACGATCTTTGTATCATTTAAGAAAGTTCCATTAGAGCTGTTTTTATCTTCAATCCAAATTTGATTCCATCTCCGACTGACCACCAAATGAACGCGGCTCACCAAGCTGTCGTTCAGCGAGATATCGCAATCCAAAGACCGGCCCACGGTGAAGGAATCTTTATTCACTTCACGGGTAAGAACCTGATCCTTCCTTTGGATTGTGACGGTGAAAGTGCTCAACTAAGCTCCTCGGACCACTGCGGCCTTACCGATTTCTTTGTTGAGGGCGTCTTCCGCCAAAGCCTCCACGGCATCACGATGCTCATCAAATGGCTTTTCATGGGCTGGGAAAACATTGTTGTCACTGCGGTACCATAACAAATCCAAAGCACTTTCAAAACGGTCTACCATGGACACATAGGAACGCTCAGGAGAGAAAATCACATTCGTTACGTGAGATAACAATGAGAACACGATACCAAAGATCGAAGTTTTCATCGCAAATGAGATCTCATGAAGGAAACGATCCATGATGTTTTTTGTATTCTCTAGATCTTGAAGATTCATGGCACCGAGTTCACCCAATCCACCAGCAATACCAATGAAGGTTCCCAAGATCCCGGCAACAACGAATAAGCCCGGAAGAATAGAAATCAAGTCATTCAATCCCACCATAGGGAAGATACCGAACACCTTGTTAAAACAAGGATTATGTTGCAAAGTGGCCTTCGTGATATTTAACAACTTAGGGTTGCTCTCTGACCACTTCAAGAACTTGAGCTGCTTCAAGATGTCTTTCACCAACCAGGCACAACCTTGGCGCACCAAGAATATGCGATCGCTGGTTGCCATGATGGAATCCGGCTTTCTTCTCTTCATGCGATCACGAATTTCGAAAACCTCATAATATGTTCTTTCCAAAGTCTTCTTCGACAAGGCATAGAAAGACACGTCTTTCACTTTACCTGGGACTTCGTCTTCGATATAGCGATTCACACGCTTTTCAAATTCTTTGGCGAACCACTCATGACGGCGAACCGTGTAATAGATCAGTCCACGAAAGAAGAATCCCAATAAAAAGATCCCACCCATGATGTATGGAAGCGTTATGATAAAATATTCTGCAAACATCTTTTGCGTCACAAACACACCTCTTTATTTTTTTTGATCCATACTGAAGCGGATAATAACCCGCTGAGCTTTTTTGCAATCGTTGGCCTTACAGAACTCGGCCGCCGTTGCGATGTTGCGGTTTTGCAGCTTCATTACTTCCAGGAAGCTCCGCCCAGAAACTTTCATAAGAGCCAAAAGCTCTCTTTGATGTTCAAAGCGCATATTCTCTTCATCCAACATATAACTAAAAATAGAATTGGCGCGACGATAGCTCAAATCCATATTGTACTTCAATGCCGCTTTATCTTCCGGCTTAGGACTGAGAGGATCGACGAATCGCCCTTGATAAGTCGGAGAAGCGAAACCAATGATCTCCACTGCTGAAATTTTATCTGAGACCTTCGGATTGCCAAAGAGTGAGCGAGAATAGATCGGCATGGCCTTCTCTAAGACTCCCTTCATCTCTTTCTTCAGACGATCCGAGTCACTGTCGAAATAAGTTTGGCCGAAATCCAGTACCACGTCTCCGGTCTGCAAATCGATATCAGCTTTGATACCCGCTTTAGCAAATCCCTTTTGGATCTCTCCAGCCACTGATTTTCTGGCTTCGATTTCTGCGCGAGCCTTTGCCAACTGTCCTTGAGTGTCATTAAGTTGTCCTGACAAAGCCGCCAACTTCTGTTGACCTCGGGCTCTTTCGTTAGCAAATCCTGCCTGAGCTGAAGCTAACTTTTGAGCTCCAGCCATTCTTTCATTTTCAAGCCCCTCTTGCAAAGAAGCCACCTTGGCTCCCGCTTCCGCCTTGGTTTTCTCCAAAGCTCCCTGGAGTCCCCGAGCTTCACCTTCTTTTTGCGCAAGGAGACCTTGAGTGGACTGCAACTCATTCTGCACTTGTCCCAATTGCTGATTGGACTCTTGAAGCTGTGCTTGATACTGAGCATTCACTTGCGCTAACTGTTGAACCTTTGACTGACTCTCGGCACGAACATTCGCCATCTTCTGTTCAAACGCCTGCTTCGTCATCTTGTTAGCTTTATATGATTGGCGAAGCTCGTTGACCCGTTTTTGCAAAACTGCCTGGGTTTGTCTGATCTTCTCTTCGCCTTGAGCGATCAACTGCTTTTTTTCTTGAATATCTTTATTCAAGTCACCAATCTCAGTTTCTTTGGTTTCAATTTGAACGTCTTGATCCTTAATAAGGTCGTCACGGTTGATGAGCTTAGACTTCGCCATCTTATTGGAGTTCATGACGTTACGAACCATTTGTTGATACTTATTCAAGGCCTTCGCTTTTTTCTCGTTCTGCAGGGCATCTTGGATTAAACGGTCTTTCTCCGTTTTTGCATCTTCCTGAAGAAGTGTCAGCTTATCCATAAGTTCTTGGTATTCTTGCACTTCATCTTTAGAAGCTTCTTTCTCAAGATACTCATTTTTCACGGACTCATACATCTTTAGCTGCTGCTCTAACTCTTCAACTTTCATAGAAAGCTTCTGGGTTTCAACCTGGCTGCGAATACCTTCAGTCCCTGTGCGCAGACTTGCTGTCACATAAAGAACAAGGAAAATCGTACTGAGTCCCAAGAACAAATCTGAATATGATGTCCAGAAGTTGTCCTGAGAATGCTGCTCTTTATTTCTGTGATAATTAAAAGACATAACTATCCACCCCACCTGCTCGTAAGGATACCTGACTAAAAAACAAGCTCCAGTGTTTTGTTTGTGGAAAACTGGCTAGGTCTTGGACAGGACTCTGGACTTTCTTCTCGGTTTTCGAGATTTCGTCCAATTTTTTTTCACCATTTCAAAGAGCGACACGACCCCTTTTTGGACTCATTTAGAAAAAACTTTCTTCACCAGCGAATACGGGAAACCTCATTTTTTAGTTCTCATTTGAGACTTAAAACTCGGCAAGGATCTTCTGAAAAGTCGGGCTTTTTTGCAAATGCGATTGGTGCGAATTTGGCGCGACCACTTATCCTCAAGTTTATGAAAACACTTCTTCACATCAGTATCTTTATCGTCGGTTTCCTTCTGATTTACGAGGGAACTATGGCTAAATCTTCGGAAGCTCAATGGGAACTTCCATGGGACAATGCGGGTTACAAAGGACTCGTCACATCCGTGGTTTACAAAGCTCCTCCAGAAAAAAATTTAGAGTCCCGCGAATTTCAATTGAGCTGGAACAGCGAAATTCCTTTAAGGAAAATCCGCTGTAAAATGCGGGGGGCACTGGCTTTTGAGGACAAACCTGGCATGCGGCAAGATGCGGTCAAGGCCGCTGGACATCTAGTCTGGCAATACTAAAATTTTTTTTTAATCTCTCTGGCTTTTCGCCCAGGAGATAAGATTTGAATCTTGGAGTTGAATAAAACGTTGGGCCAGCCAGACAAGGTCCAAGCTTCGCTTTGAAGTCGCATTCTATCGGCAAAAACCTTCGCGATCATGATCGCAACAGGAATGGCACCGATTAACTCTCGGCAATCCAAAACCGACTTATTTGCCCTACTTAATAGCCCAGCTATAATGATCTTGTGATTTGGAAATATCTTTCATGCCTATTGCTATTTATCAGTCTGCCGTCCCAGGGATTCTCGAAAACCAGGGACGTGTCTGTACTCTATTGGAGCATGAAGATTGAAGGCCAGGTGGCCATGCGAAAAGGTTTCGAGGAAGAAATAGAAAAAATCAACAAAGCGCATTCAAACAAAATAAAACTCCAAACCTTTGTTGCCGGAGAGGGCAAGCATGGCGTTCTCAATCAGATCCATCAATTGAATCAGGTTCTTAAGAGCAAGCCTAGCGCCATTGTCATTCAACCAACTGACAACTCGGCATTGGCCCTTGGGCTCTTAGAAGCAAACCTTAAAGGTATTCCAGTTATTGCCTACGACCAATATATCGTCAACGGACATCTCACCTCTTATGTCACCAGCGACAACTATCGAGCGGGTCAAGACAACGCTGAGTTCATAAATACCCTCTATGAAAAAGGGAAAAGTCTAAAGATTGTCGTCTTCGAGTATGCAAAAGTGTCTTCCACCATGGATCGAGTTGATGGCTTCTTTGATACTCTCCGCGAAAAAGAACGAGCCTTCCGTGTTCTGAAAAAATATGAAGCCGTAGACCCAGAATCCGGAGCTCTCGCCGCAAAGAAATTTCTCAAAGATTTCCCGAGAAAATACAGTGTGGATCTTATTCTCACCGTCAACGATGGCGGAGGACTCCCCATCGTCAAGGCCTTGTGGGATAAAAAACGCCATGAAATTCGCCATGTCACTTTTGATGGCGATCCTGCTTCGATTAAGAATTTAGAAGCCAAAAAACTGACAGTCATTGATTCTGCACAATTTTGTGCGGAACTTGGCCGAGTGAGTGCGCGAACCCTTTCTGACTTACTTCAAAACAAAGTTGTCGCCGCAAAAAAACTTGTCCCCACCTTTCCCGTCACTCGCAATAACATTTCTCAGTACCCTGGTTGGATGGGGGTACCCTCTCCTGAAATGGAACTGCAAACAACAACGAATGGCAAGGCCGCACAGCTTCATGTGGTTCCTAATATTTCAGTTAAAAGTGGGCGTTTGGTTCTGCGGATTGGAATTGCTCCCCTTTGTCCCTATCTCTGTCAGAAAGCGCCAGGGCGATGGTCAGGATATCTCTATGATATTCTCATGGACGTCGCTCAAGAAAATGATTTCACACTGCAAATAGAAGGCATTCCAAACACACGACTGATCACCAATCTCCCCTCTCAAAGAATTCAATATGCGATTATCCCATCTTACCTTGTGCGCTATCGTTCAGACATTCGCATATCGGGACCTCGCTTAGGAATCACCTATTCCGGAGCCCTCGTCCCTTCCAAAGCTCCGCCGACCCTCATTGATGAAAAATATCTTTCCACACGACGCGTGATCTATGCCGACATCGGAGACGACACTCTTCTTGATGGATTTTTTGAGCATGCCACTAAAATCACCGGCTCAGATGTTTCTGATCGCATGTTGCGCATGATGGGAGATGGTCGCATCGAGCTGGCTATCGGAGACTATAATGTTTTAAATTACGCCAAAGCCCGCAAACCGGGAATTCCCCTTAAAGTTGTTCCCACCTCCCTTACCGGCTTCAATTCATTGGTTTTGGTGAGCCTGCCAAGAAATGCTGAAATGGATATTCTTTCTCCATCTCTGGAAAGATGGATCGCCAACTCGAGAAGAAACGGCAAACTGGATGCCATTTTGAAAAAGTACAATCTGTCAGATTGGCAGATCTTCCTCCCCTACTAGAACAATCTATAAACTCTATAAAAGGATGTTTCTCTACATTTTCCTATAGTCCGAAATCTCCCTATGATAGGGTCATCTTTGGAGGCCTTTGTGAAAATCGTTGTCGCAGGAGCCAGTGGCTTTGTCGGTAAAGCTCTGCTTCAAAAAATTCAAAGTCAACATCACGTCATCGGGCTCAGTCGTTCCAAAGCTCAAACCAACGAAAAGATCGAATGGCGTTCCTGTGATTTGTTCAGTCTCCTTGATGCCGAAAAAGGCCTAGAGGGTGCGGATATCGCAATCTATCTCGTGCACTCCATGAAGCCTTCAGCAAACTTGAGTCAAGGAAGCTTTGCCGACTTTGACCTCATCGTTGCCGACAATTTTTTACGCGCAGCTAAGAAAGCCAATATTAAGCAGATCATTTATCTCGGAGGTCTTCATCCAGAAACTGGTGAAGAGACCTCTCTGCATCTGCGCAGCCGCCAAGAAGTTGAAAACCTCTTTCAGCAAAGTTCCATTCCTTCGACAATACTTCGGGCCGCCGTCATTCTTGGAGCAGAGGGTTCTTCTTTTCATATCATGGTGAAGTTGGTGGAACGACTTCCCTTTATGGTCTGCCCTGCCTGGACAAAAACAGAAAGTCAGCCCATCGCCCTTCGAGATGTGGTTGAATGCATCACCTTTTGCATTGGAAACTCAGCAACCTTCAACCAGGTTTTTGATATTGGTGGCCCGGATTCGGTCTCTTATCTAGATATGATGATAAAAATTGCAGAACTCAAAGGACTGCATCGTCGTCTTCTCCCGGTTCCCTTGGTCAGTCCCCAGATTTCTACTCTTTGGGTTTGCCTGATCACTAGAGCCCCCCGTGCCTTGGTGAAGCCTCTCATTGCTGGCTTACTATCCCCGCTCTATGTCGACTCAAAAAAAACTCTGACCATACCTCATCATCATTTTCTCAGTGTAAACGAGGCTCTTCACGAAGCTCTTACTTCCTATGAACCACAAAAAACACCTTTAGCCTTTCACAAGAGTTCTTCAGAAAACTACATTGTCAGGTCCGTGCAAAGACTTCCCCTTCCACCAGGCTTGGATGCAGAAGGGGCCGCACAAGCCTATCTCAAATTCTTGCCTCAGCTCCAGCCGTCTTTAGTGCGAGTCGATGTCCAAGGGAATTGGATTTATTTTTGTGCCCGGTTTACCACCCTGAGACTTTTAGTTTTGGAATATGCTCCACAAAGAAGCTGGCCGGATAGACAATTGTTTTATGTGCGTGGAGGCCTCTTGGCCCGCAAGACCTTACGTGGTCGGTTGGAATTCCGCGAAGTCTTATCCAAAAAAGCACTCATCGCAGCAATTCATGACTTCGAACCTCGCATGCCCTGGTTCATCTATCGCTGGACTCAAGCGCTGGCCCATCTCTTCACGATGAGACAATTTGGAAATTACTTAATCCGTAAATTTCCAGGTATTGCTAAAGGTTCATTTAACCGGCCTTGAGAGAGCTAATGGCCACGTAAATGATCTGTATAGCCAACGCTGCCTGAAGAACACTCAAAACCGTGCCCAATAACTGCATCGTCAATGCACCGATTTTTCCCATCACCTCGCGAATGAATATCATCGCCAAAAGATTCAGAATAAGAACAAGTCCCAGTATTCCCAGAATCAGGAGTGTTCTCTGCGCACTCATGCTCATAGTTAGTAAGGTAATAAGAACGGCAACCCCATACGGAGTCACAATCATCGAGAAAGCCACATTCGGGGCCTGAAGATTAGGTGCCTCCAATGGTCCCGCGACTTCGGACTTATGTGGCTTTAAAATTAAACCAAAGGCCACAAAGGCAAAGATCAAGCCACTCGTCAGCTCCAATATCGGTATTCCAATTCCCCAACTCTTCAGCAAACCGCGACCTAAAAATCCTCCGAGCAGAACCGCGATAGCAGCGATTCCCACCGCCTGCCATGACAATTTCTTTAGCTTCTGGGGCGGCAATGCCTGGCTCGCTTTTGCAAACGGTCCCAACATTTTTAAAGGCCCAAGCATTATAAAAAACAGTGTGAAGATCTGAGCTGCACCGATAACATAGTTCTCTTCCATGACTCACCTCAAAAAAATTATCCCAAGATCATCCAGGCCGTTGATAAAGCCCCAATAAGAATGACCGCGAAGGTAAAGAATAAAACGGACCAACGTGATGGCACAAACTCCAGAGCATCGATAGATTTGGCAGTTTTAAGAAAATGAGCAGAAGACCATATCAACAGAACACTTCCAAGAACCACCATCCCAATACCAACATTTTTCGTATCACGCAGAAATACTCTTCCTCCATGTCGAGTCATCATGTCGTTCTGTAAAAGAAAAAGACTGAAGCGATTCAACGTCACACCAAAACTGATTAAGGACAATCCTGTACGAAGATAGGCTAAATGAGTTCTTTCATTGGCAAGATGGGAACGCACATCAGAGAGCTCAGTCCGATGCTCTGACATACCTGTTCTTTTTTCTGAGAGTTCAGTACGATGTTCCGATAAGTCTGTCCTGTGCTCCGAAAGACCGGTGCGAAACTTTGAAAGTTCCGTGGACGCCTCGTCTCCTTCTTTCCCTTTTATAATGTCGGCTGGATCTGGCCTCTTCGTCGGTTCTTGCTCAGGTGTCATAACACATCCTTCTCTTTCGGATCCCGAATACCCGCTTTAAATGCAGATTCCAAATCCCGTTCCAAAAAGTAACTTAAAAACGTCCGGATTAAAGCAATGGCGGCCAGCTGCCCAATGGAGTCCCAAGTTGGCGCGACAGCCGTACGAACAATGTCCGCCGCAAGAGTAAATTCCAGTCCCAACAAAATCCAACGGGCAAAATTCAACCAGGCCTCTCGCCTGATATGTTGAGTGCTTTTCCGCTTCGTCCAAAACCAGAGTGAGTGAACCGTGGCTTCAATTGCCCCCACGGCAATAAGAAGAACAGCAATCAGCTCAAGGGCCTTAGAAACAATTTCTGTAAAACGAGACAGAACCTCGTTCATGAAGGACGCCGAACCACACAACGAAATCCCAAATGACTGGTCGAGGTATCAATAGCTTGCGCCATTCGAGCCGCAGGTCGATACCTTCGACAGTAGTTAGGAGCACATAAGTGTGAACCGCCCTTCATCACCTTCCGAGATATTTTTATCTGGGGCTGATGAGGGTCATAGCTTTGATCTTCAGCAGGACCTCGTGGATTCTTGGGAATGCAACAGGCTTTTTGCTTTGCTTCCGGATGTTTAGGCGCATACCAATCAGAAGTCCATTCCCACACGTTGCCAATCATATCGTACAAGCCAAAATCATTGGCGGGGAATGCTCCCACCGGAGATGTTCCTTCATGACCATCTTCCGAAAGATTCTGCCAAGGAAACTCTCCTTGCCACGTATTTGCCAGGTGCTTTCCGTCAGGAGTCAGCTTATCACCCCAGGCATACTCTCGCTCATCATGTCCCCCACGAGCTGCGAACTCCCACTCCGCTTCCGTAGGCAACTTTTTTCCTATCCATTTTGCGTAAGCTTGAACATCAGCCCATGCGACATGAACCACAGGATGGTCCCAACGCCCCTCAAGAGAACTTCCTGGCCCTTGAGGCTGTCTCCAATTGGCTCCCGGAATAAACTGCCACCACTGATAGGGATTTCGCAAATCAACCCGCTTTTGAGGCTGCACGAACACAACGGATGCTGGCTGTAACATCTCAGGCAAGGCCCCTGGATAAATTGCGGCATCTACCGCCTTCTCGCAGAATGTGACGTACCCCGTCTCTGTCACAAACTTTGCAAACTGCTCATTTGTGACGGGCGATACATCCATCCAAAAGCCATCCACCGTCACAGGATGAGAAGGCGCTTCTTCGGGATAGTGATGATTTGATCCCATAATAAAAGTTCCACCAGGGATCCAAACCATTCCTGGAAAAGGGATCTCTTGTATGGACTCGGTCGGTTCCTTTTCAATCTCAGTTGTGAGGGCCACTGGCCACCTCATCAAGCTGAGGAAAGGAATAAATTTCCCGCCAGTCATTCTTCATGCTAACGACTTTCCATTTGTATTTTTTTGCAGCATTCAAAGACCTGTTATCTTTTTCCTGATAAGCGGCCTCGCGAACCGCATCATCGTGATTGATCATCAACTGCAGAGACGGACCTTTGCCCTCGCTGGAATAACGAAGATGCTCAACATCCCCTCCAGATCTGACGTTGCCAGCCGAAAAAATGGGACGTTTGCCGATATGCCGAACAATCCCCACCGGCTTGCCTTCTTTATCGTTAATCATTTCCAACTGAGCCGTTCTTTCGATCTCTAGTTTTCCATTGCGCTCAATGGTCTTATCCTTGAAGAAAGAGCCAATGGTGTTCTCCGGCGGAACTCCATAAATATTATTGGCTACCACACGCATAAACGAGAGATCGCCTCCAGAACTGATAAAGACTTTAAAATCATTATTGCGAAGATAAGACATGAGTTCCAGCATCGGCTTGTAAGTGGTCTGTGTGTAAGGCACTTTCAGTTTTGGATGCCGAGCTTTTGCAAAGAACTCTGTCGTTTCTCGGGCAAATTCCTCCTCTGTCATTCCAGAGTGTGTGGTAGACATGATATCTAAGATTTGCTCCTGGGTTAGCATTGGTATCGCCGCCTTACCTTTCGCCAATAATGATTTATAAGGCTCTCTATTTTTTAGCGCGGGATTCGTATCAAGAACTTCTTTCAGACGCATTTTGGTAAACTCCACTTCCACTGTTGGAACCTCACTCCACAAGGTCCCATCGTTATCAAATGTCGCAATACGATCTGCAACCTTCACAAAACGTGGTCCCCCTGCTGTCGTAACATCAGAAACAAATTTGAGAATCGACTGTTTCACATCTCCTTCTTTCCAAGAAGGCAAAGGATCAGAGGCGGCTCCCGCAAAGACTGTAAAGAATAGAATTAAAAGCCCCACAAAATATCGCATATTTCGTTCTCCTTAAAAATTTCCACCATAAGAACCCTATAGTTTTTTAAATGCAGAATTTTATGTTGAATTAGAAAAGATCATTTTTCAAAAGTGGATCAGCACTTCCTGTCAACAGTCAGCGAAAGGACTTCGAACACTGTTCATCATCAAAAAAGGTGCTAGTTGCCCGCACCTTACTTCAATTGCATGTTATTTAAATTGCATTGCTTGTTATGACATTAAGTCATCGAAGCTCTAGCGATCTCTTCCTGAGGAATTCGCACCGTCATTCCCGCCATAGCCCGACAAGACTCGGCGCACTTACGACAGACATCTGCACAACGAGCCAAGAGTGGATCATTTTCAAAGCGTTCACACTCTTCCGCACAGGCTTGGCAGATTTCAAAAGAAAGTTCACAGGCTTGATGATGAAAGCGTGACTCTGCAATCATCAGTCTCCCGGACAATTGACAGGCATCCGCACATTGTTGAAGCAATGCCAGATGCATCCCTCCAACAAGTCCGTTTTTGCCGTTGTTTAAACAGTGATGAAGGGTCTCAAGACAAATCTTGGAACAACTCAAACACATTTTGATCGCTTTGGTATTATCACTATCTTGAATGACCGACATAACACCCTCCTCTTTTTATAATTTCATTCTCTATTTCATCCTATCGAGAATCCATGAGAAGAAGAGGAAGCTGCGAATTTGCAAAGATCGAGAGTGCCTAAATGCAGATTCAAAGACTATGGGCTGGAATTTTATTTCGCTTCCACGAAATGATCACAAAAGCCATCAATCCACATAAACCCATCGCGCTGAGCATAGGAAGCATGGTGCCATTATGAAGTCGACTGACTCCAGCCGAAACCAATGCCGACAAAGTGTATTGCATTGTTCCCAAAAGCCCCGAAGCACTTGCTCCCATGCGCCCTTGATGTGCCAAAGCCATGGCTGTGGCATTTGGAAAAATCATGCCTAAGCAAGCCATGAATAGAAACATCGGAACAAGAACGAACCACATCGGCGCACCCAATATGCCTTCCACCAGAAGCACTGAACCAAAAAAGGCCAACGCCATCAACGCAGACTCAAGGATATGTTTTGATTGATACTTGCGAAGAAGATAGTTACTGACCTGAGCCGCAGCAATCAAACCGAAGGCATTGGCTCCGAACACCCAACCGAAATGCTCAGGGGGAATTCCAAAGAGATTAATCAGTACAAAAGGAGAACCCGTTATGTAAGCAAATAGTCCAGCCTGAGCAAAGCCACCGGCCAAAGCATAGCGCATGAAATCGCGGTCCTTGGTGATTCCCCAATAAATACGGAAACTATTTCTTAACTTCACCGTGGGATTCGGCGCATGGGTCTCAGGCAACAATAAGAAAATCCAAAGAAGACAAGCCGAACTAAAAGCCAAGTGGACCCAAAAAATTGCCGCCCAGCCAAAGTTTTCCGCAATGAAAGCCCCGAGCAGAGGAGCAACTAAGGGAGCAATCCCCATCACCAGCATCAATAAAGCAAAAACTCGGGCCGCATGTTGGGGCTGAAAAAGATCACGAACAATAGCTCGAGAAATCACCACGCCAGCACAAGAACCCAAGGCTTGTAGTAAGCGAAAGAAAATCAAAGACTCAATACTATGAGAAAGTGCACACCCCAAAGAGGCCAAAGCATAAAGAGCCAAACCGAAATACAATGGTTTCTTCCGACCATAGCGATCTGCCAAAGGACCATAAACCAATTGGCCCGCAGCCAATCCTACGAAGAACACCGCCAAAGACATTTGAACTTGAGACATAGAAATTTGCAGTTGATCCGCAATTTGCGGAAAGGCAGGAAGATACATATCAATCGAAAGAGGACCGAAGGCCGTCAAACTACCCAGCAAAAGAAGCAATAAGAGAGACAAATTTGTTTGAGGAGTGGTGGTATCTTGCAATTTGACTCCAAGCTTTGAAAGACCCACTCTATGCCCATTTTGGGTAAATGTGTAGAAACATTGAAGCTATGAAAATGAAAGCCCCTCGCTTTGATCAAAAAAAAACGAGTGTTAAGTTTCCCTAAGCACTCGCTTCATCACAAGACATAAACTCGAAAGAGAGTTTACTTTAACATCCTGAGAGTTTCTTCCATCCAGCCCCGGTGTGCGAGTGCATTTGTATAAATACCTTCGTTATCACACATTGAACTTCCACGGCTCGTCACACCAAAAAGATAGTAGACTCCATCCTTAAGAATGTAAGCTGGGCCACCAGAGTCTCCGCTGCAAGTTCCTTTGCGAGTTTCATCAAGACGAACTTCAGTGGCGTGCACGGCCTTGATAGGAGCTTCCGCTGTACGAAGAGTGCCGTCTCCTGACATCTCAACAGAAAAACAATGAGTCAGATGATCGTCACAAACGATTTCACCATTTTCAATGCCTTCTTCAAGTTTTTGACGAGACATTTTTTTAGGGTCTACAGTTTCCATAGAAACGTCGTCCACGCCGTATCCAGCCACAGACACCATAGCACCACGGACCAAAGCCGCAGCATCAGCCAACATCGTTGCAGGTCTATAGCCTGGGGGCAAAGATCCCTCGAACTTCAAAAGAGCAATGTCGTTCTGATCCACTGAACTGTCGTTATCATCGTCTCTCCATTTGTCATGGGCACGACCACTCGTCACACGGCGAGTGCGCTCAACAATCACTTCCGACTTGCGTGAGTCCAAAACGGCATAGGGCTGTGTAGAGAAAACGATTTTAAGCTCTGTGGGTTTGCTGATCACACAGTGAGCGGCTGTCAGCACGATATTATTAGGTAATAGAGAGCCCGTACAAATGAACTGCTCGTCTTCGTCCCATACCGCCACGATGCTCGCGGCCAATGTTTCGCTGGCTTTGACATCCCGACCATTCATAATTCCAGGAACGGAATTTTTACCATTTTTTTGCCCAATTGATGATTCACAGGACACAAGTCCACATAATGCTAAAAGCACCAGCCCAAGACGCACAGCTATCCTCCATTTTAACAAGAAGCGAACTTATAGGAGGACTCTTACGGTCCGGCAATCAAATTCTAATAAAAAAACTGGCTGAACTTGATCTTGTTTCCTTTCAGAGAGGAGCCTACACTTACAGGTATGAAAAATTTTTATCAAGACGGGCCCAGCCTTACGAATACCTATCGTTCTGACCTTGTTCTGCAAGGTTATCTGACAAAAATTCTTCCTCCGGACTGCGCCAACGAGGCCCTGCCCCACTTGGATCATCTTGGGCAGCGAGCAGCCACCGATATGCTCGGTTTTGCCCAAGACGCTGAGGCTCATCCTCCGATTCATGTCCCCTACGATCCTTGGGGACGCCGTATTGATGACATCAAAGTTTCTCCAGGCTGGCAAAGCTTAGAGAAAGCCGCTGCTGAAGAAGGCATTGTCGCAACAGCCTACAATAGAAAATGGGGCTCATTCTCTCGCGTCTATCAAATGGCTTTGCTCTATCTTTACTCTCCAAGTTCAGCCATTTATTCTTGCCCTCTGGCTATGACCGATGGAGCCGCTCGCGCCCTGGAACTCTTTGCCGCCCCGGACTTGCGAGACCGTGCGATGCCGCACCTCTTGTCCCGTGATCCCAAGCAGTTTTGGACAGCAGGACAATGGATGACTGAAAGAACGGGAGGCTCAGATGTCAGTGGAACTTCCACGGACGCTCTGCCTTTCAACGGAACATCGGCTTTCTCGGCAACCCACGCCCTTCATGGAGTGAAATGGTTCACTTCTGCCTCAACTTCGCAAATGGCCCTCACCTTAGGGCGCCCAGAAGGAGCCGCCCCAGGCTCTCGCGGACTGAGTCTGTTTTATCTCGAGCTCCGTGATCCCAAAAATCAGCTCAATCAAATTCAAATTCATCGCTTAAAAGACAAGTTGGGTACCAAGGCTTTACCAACAGCAGAGTTGAGCTTGCTCGGCACTCCGGCCCGTCTCGTGGGTAATGAGGGCGACGGCATTAAAAAGATCGCCTCGGTTTTGAATATCACAAGAATTTACAATTCCATCTGCGCCCTCGGGCATATGAGAAGAGCTTTGGACTTAGCTCAAGACTATTCTCGCAAGCGCGCCGCTTTTGGCAAGCTTCTCATCGATCATCCTTTGCATGCTTTGACGTTGAATGAACTCGAAAGCGAATTCAAAAAGTGCTTCGGCTTAACGTTCTTTATCGCGCATCTATTAGGCAAGGAAGAGGTCGGTGAAATCCGCTCTTCTGAAAAAGTTTTGTTACGCCTTCTCACTCCCATCGTGAAGCTCTATACGGCAAAAAAATCCATTCATATATCAAGTGAAGTCGTTGAGATGTTTGGTGGTGCTGGTTACGTCGAAGACACAGGCATTCCTCGCCTTTTGCGAGATGCTCAAGTGTTCTCGATTTGGGAAGGAACGACCAATGTTCTTTCTTTGGATATGCTAAGGGCCTTTGAAAAAGAACAAGCCTTGCCAGTTCTACTGGAGTACTTCCAGGGCTGTCACGGTGTGAAATCAAAAAATGCCGGATTCATCAAGTCTCTTGAGATTTTCCAAGCCACAGTCAAAGACCTGCAGTCACAACCCCCAGAGAAATGGGAAGCTTCTGCCCGCAAACTGGCTTTCATGATCGGTGATCTGATCGCTGAAAATGCCGTCCTTGAAAACAGCCTATAAAAATAAAAGGCCGCTGATTTTCATCAGCGGCCTGTCTCACTATTTCCGTCAGTGAAACTTTTTAGAACTGAACAGGAACTACGTCAGGCACTCGACCAGCCCAGTCATTACCGATAATGACACCTCTGATTTTAGAGTGACGTGTTTTAGGTTCGAAAGGCAATGCGCGTTTAGTTTCGCCCACAACCCAGTTGCCATTGCGATCAACAACCCATTCTCTATAGTACATAGATATTTTCGTACCTTCCACAAGGTAGCTGATGCCCACTCCAGGACCTGCCATTTTCATGGCCGCTTGGAATGTAAACATGTTCTCAGCCATGCCTTCACCGAACTCACCATAAGCTGCAGCGAAAGCCTTAGAGTTGGAGTTCATAGTTTTGTACATCTTGCGAAGGGCACTGTACATCTTGCTCATCATACCCGCAGTTCTCTTCTGAACTTGTTGGATACAACCTTTGACGTCAGGATGTTGGCTTCCATCTTCAACCACCGTGATACGGCAGTATTGGTATGGATCACGTTGAACTCTCATGTACGAATCAATACCGGCAGTACCTGCGGCAATGAATTCTCTTTCGCTCATACGTTGAGCGACAGTCATAAGTCTCATTGTGTTCTCTTCACCGAAGCTCACGTTAAATTCGAGACCTGTATAACCCAGATCATCCGCATTCGGCATATTGATCATGAGGTTGTTCAGACCCGTCTTAGAAATAAGCTCGTAGATGCCTTTTCTCAGAGTCGTGCTATCGCTCTTCTCATGACGGAAAGCATAAGCATACATACCGAAAACACCGTCCAATTTCGCTTTAGAATCCCAGTTTTCCACTGAGTACTTAGCTCCATAGAACATGAAGTCTTTCTCTGAGTGCTTGTACCAGGCACGATTGTTCTCTGAAGAACTAAAGATACCATAGTTAACCTTTGCAGTATTTCTATCCATATGAAGATCAGACGTTGTGAAAGACTGTACGCGGCCTTTGCTGTAAGTCTTGTCCCAAATAATTGGAATCGACAAACTGTGGCTCACCATAGAACCAGTAGACACCGTTCTGAAAGTTTCTACTTTCAAGACTGGAGCTGCTTCAACATAGTTTTTCGGTTTGGTCAGAACAAGATTCTCAGAAGCGAGGATATTACCACGAATCATATCTTCGTAGGCTTTTCTTCCCGTTTCTGTTGAGAGATCAAAGAGGTATGAGAATCCATCATCCGCAGATTTGAAATCAGCTTTTGCCAAACTGATAATTGCGACATTTGTAAAGAGAGAGAATGAATCCAGTTTACCACGAGTCATTTTCACGTAGGCTTTATGCTCGCCCACTTTCTCTACATAAACTTCCCATGTACCAAAGGCAGACCTTGCAGTACCCGCTCCCACTGGACCTAATCCAGCTACAGCCGAGAATACAACTCCCCCGCGACCTGCGTAAGTAATGCTGTCTCCTTCATCCCATCTATCAAGATCGGATGCAGAACCTGGCACTGCCCAACGACCGCTCATACGGTAAGCTGTATCAAGATCTTTCGCAAAGCGTGTCGACGTCGTATCACGACCTACCATTGGCAAGACGCCAACATAAGCCCAGAACGAATCAGCAAGTCCACTGGCATTATCAAACCAGAATTGAACTTTCGCACCTAAGCCCACTTCGACATTTCCGTAAACAGTTTTTTGGAAACCTTCGCGGTAGTCACCGTAAATCAATGTCTCATTGCTTGGGCTGTAGTCGTACTTCACGACACCGGCAGCAGATGGACGTGGCATTTCATGCGGCGTCAAGTTCACGATATAAGAACCGAAGTCGAAACTGAGATGGAACAATGGTTTCAACTTAGCTTTCAACTTGCGTTTTTCTTTTTCTTCGAAGTTGCCCGTAGAAGATGTGCTTCCCGTGCTCGAAGTAGAAGTCGACGTCGAAGTTGATACCGTTGAAGTACTTGTACTCGTGCTTGTCGCGGTACTTACAGTTGCACTAGTCGTTGAAGGATCACCATTCGTACTTGTCGGGGAACCATTTGTACTTGTGCTCGGGTAACCATTGGTGCTCGTTGTGCTCGGATAACCATTCGTACTAGGGTAACCGTTTGTGTTCGTCGTGCTCGGGTATCCGTTTGTACTAGGATATCCGTTCGTATTTGTTGTACTAGGATAGCCGTTTGTAGGATGTCCTGTACTCGGGTAACCATTTGAATTCTGATGACCGGTACTAGGGTAACCATTCGTGCTAGGGTATCCGTTCGAATTTTGATGTCCGCTTGTATTTGGATATCCGTTTGTTCCAGGGTAACCGCTCGTATTACGGCCTGTTGTTCCCGGATAACCATTTGTTCCTGGGAATCCCGTTGAACCAGGATGTCCGTTTGTTCCACCGGGGTATCCATTTGTGCCAGGGTAACCGTTGGTATTGTGATTGCCCGTTGTGCCCGGATAACCGTTTGTACCTGGGAATCCTGTCGAACCTGGGTGCCCATTTGTTCCACCCGGATAACCGTTAGTACCGGGGTATCCATTGGTACCAGGAAAACCTGTTGTTCCCGGGAATCCATTAGTTCCACCTGGGTAACCATTCGTTGATGGTCCAAGAACAGTGGCATTTGTATTCACCAAACCTGTTGATGGGCCGCCTGGGTGACCTGTAGATGGACCATGTACTGTGGCATTGGTATTAACAAATCCCGTTGATGGACCACCAGGATGACCAGTTGATGGACCTCCCGGGCCTAATACTGTTGCTCCTGTATTCACCAAACCTGTTGATGGGCCCGAAGATGGGAAACCTGTAGATGGACCGCCTGGGCCAAGTACAGTTGCTCCCGTATTCACCAATCCTGTTGATGGGCCTGATGATGGAAAACCAGTCGATGGACCGCTAGAAGGACCTCCAGGACCAAGAACTGTGACTCCAGTATTTACTAATCCTGTTGATGGTCCCGAAGATGGGAAGCCTGTCGACGGACCACTTGATGGTCCACCAGGGCCAAGCACCGTCGCTCCTGTATTTACTAATCCTGTTGATGGGCCCGATGATGGGAAACCTGTAGATGGACCACCTGGGCCAAGTACAGTTGCTCCCGTATTCACCAATCCTGAAGTGATCAATCCTGTTGTATTGACCAATCCAGAGTTTCCACTACCGCCACTTGTTCCTGGGCCCAACACCGTAGCTCCGGTGTTCACCAATCCTGTTGACGGACCTGACGACGGAAACCCCGTCGATCCGGATCCAGGACCTCCACTACCACGGCCCGTAGCAAACTGCGCGTGCGAGTGCACGGTCAGTAGCGACAGTCCCGTCGTAAGGAGCGCTTTCTTAAACGTCCAATGCATAATCCCTCCAAAAAATTGGGTTGTTGTTTGCGTGAGGTGAAGAGAGGTACGCGACAAAAAAAACTTTTGATAGCTGAATATTTGACTGTTTCAGCAACTTAATTTTACAGAAAAATAATTCATTTCATTTTCATCACTCTCAATTTTCCTTCAAAAAACGAAAATGATTTTTCAAATACGAAGTGATGATATTAATGAAGATTTTCGAAAGTGACAGGACCTTAAAAAGGGAAAACCCGAATGACTTCTCACTCGGGTTTTTAAAATAGATTTCAATTATTCAATCATGAGTTCAACGAAGACAGTTTCAAATTCATATTCTTTTGGCGACTGGAGTTAAGTTTTGATCTCAACCAATCTTCGCAACGTTTGATGTCGGCAGAGTCTACCATACACAACATCGCCGCAATCATGATGATTTCAAAGAGTGGGATATTCATCGTCACTTCAATGCCCACATGAAGGCCGACTCCCGCGAGCAGCACCCAATATCTCAATTCCTTCACCCACACCAATGTTCCGAGAGAAAACTCCACAACGAGGGTTCCCCAAGTCAGGAGTTTGATCAGCAGAAGATTATTCAAAATCATCGGCATTGAGAATTTCAAAAACTCATCCAAACGAGTGGCAATGTAAACCGCCGTTCCATCAGCCCAGTAAACGCCTTTCATCTTAAACATCACAGTGGCAATGTAAATCAACGAGAACTGAATTTGAATCAGACGCAAAGCCCAAGGTGCTCGCTCCAATGGCTCTTTAGGCGCTAGGCCTCTCTTAAGAAGAATCCAGCGATCCAAAGAGTAGGCATAACCGCTTGCTGAAAAGAACATAAAGAATAGAAGATTTCGTAAAATCAAATCCGCACTATTAAGAATAAAGATATTCCGATTGTGGAATGACACTAACGTCAAGAAAGCAATGGCAATAGATGTCCTTGTGAACAACCCAAAAGTCACTCCAATTGCCCCAATCAAGTTCAGTCCCGCAACAATCACCGGAACGCGAGGATCATTGGGCATCCAATCAAAAAGACTGAAGCGCCAAGCAGAAGCATATTTTAGAGACGTTTCAAGAGAGAACAAGCCGTCTACTCCCCAAAACACGTCCAAATGACTCCACACCATCACCCAGTTAGCCAAAAGCAGCAGACCAAAACAGATCCTCATCAAAGCCACGCTCTGCACACCTTGAGGTTTGAAAAAGAAATCATTCACGGATTTAGCGACTATTGGTAGCTTCATATCTCACCTTTTTGTCAGCAGGTTTATAATTAAAAACAACTTCGGCAGTGTACTGGGTGCTCAACTGCCCATGAGGAATAAAGACCTTATCCGGAGGCTGAACAAAGTTCGTATGTTTTGAGAATTGAATTTGATCCAAAACGCGACGACGCCCTTTGGCTTCGATCTTGTCCACTTCGCGAGCCACATAGGCCGACAAGTCGAACCACATTTCTGGTCTCTGCAAAGGCAACATATTTTCTTGAGAGTATTTACGAAAACGCTCTCCCGCTAAAAATTTTGTCATAGAATCCATTTGAGTTGGACGAGGGAAAGTGTACTTCTCGATCGAGCCATCCTTAAAGAGCAGTTGCGCATCGATATACGAATTCATAGAACCAGGATTCGGAGCGAACATGCTCCACATCTGATCTAGCCCAAAGAAAGATTGATATGGAAATATCACTCTCATGATGTGCTCACCCACCGCACTTCGATCTGGCAAAGATCCCGTGACGATCATCACTATATTGAGAGCAAGGAACATAGATATAAGGGCCTTTTTTAAACAAGCCCACACCCGAAACGTTTTCAAATTACACCTACCTTGTTGTTTATTGACAGCGCGGGAATGTAGTGAGGTCTCTCAACTCTTTCAATGACGATTGTTGCAAACAGGATTAAACTAATTGAATGTATCTTTCAGGCTAGAGGGATAGATGGCTGAACTGAAATACTTGCCCGATTCTCGAACTCTTTCTTCGCTTTATTCCAGATGACTTTGAATAACTTCTTTACATAACGACCGGATTTGTCGTTTGCCCCATCTTTGTGAACAAGCATCTTGCAATAAAGACATACCTTGTTGTCCATTAGCCCCCCAAAGACCCGGCATGCACTTTGAATACTAGGATCTTCTTGAGCATAGCAAAAAGGACGCTTTTTATGACTCGCTTACTTAAATTTTTGATTTCAGCAACGCTCTTCAGTTCGTTGGCCTTTGCTGATGCAGAGCCTGTGGCTTCTTCGAAATCCCGTGATGCTCGTAAAATATATAAACGTTTTGTTGCTGCGGGAGTTCCCGAAGTGGCCCTCAAAAGAGTTCTCGATTTCCTTAAATCAAATGCCGGGAAAACTGTTTCTGTATCCGCAAAGATTCGTCCTTCTGATGCCGAAGCCTTCATGGGCCAGCGTCGGGTCACCATTCAAAATGACTATGCGACTATTATCGATTTCTCAAGACCCTCGGATCAAAAGCGTCTTTACTTCTTGCATCTCAAGACAGGCAAAGTGGACAGGCATCTTGTCGCCCATGGTAAGGGCTCAGGTGTTCGCAAGGCCGGCAAGTTCTCAAACATTGAAGGCTCCAAGATGTCTTCCCTCGGTTTATTCCTGGGTGGCAATCCTTATTATGGAACTCACGGACAATCTCTCAATCTTTACGGTCTTGAGAAATCCAACGACGCTGCCGCCTCACGAGACATCGTTATTCATGGCGCGCCCTATGTGACTCCAGAATTTATTGAAAAGGAAGGCCGCGCAGGCCGAAGCTGGGGTTGCCCTGCTGTGGAACCAACCTCCATTGGAAAAATGCTCCGCCATCTTAAAGAAGGACGAGTGGTTTATGGATTTCATTCTCGGCTTATGAAGCGCTCAAAAGTTACTCCCATCCTGCAACAAGTCGATATTGCCGAATTAGAAGCCGACGTGGATTTATGAGAGAGTACTTAAGGAGATTGCGGCTCGATCACAGCGTGAGCATCCGACTCGGGAAACCAAGAATTTAGGGTCTTACAAACGCTCCACTTAAGAGCGTTTGTAATCGTCTTGATAGCGAACGATATCATCTTCGCCAAAATAAGTACCTAATTGGACTTCCACAAACTCAAGCATCTGATCGGTATTGTTGCGCATACGATGCTTGGCTCCGAGTGGAATATGAATGTGACTTCCCGCCTTCACGGCAATCACTTCATCATTGAGAACAACTTCTCCGGCCCCTTGGGTGATCGTCCAATGCTCTTCGCGTTTTGCGTGAGACTGATAAGACAATTGAGAGTGCGGATTCACACGGATCACCTTGGACTTAAAATTCTCAGTGTCTTTAAGAATTTCGAAATACCCCCAAGGACGATACTCATAAGTATGATCTTTTGTTAGTGGCGACCCTTGTTGGTTCAAAGCCTCAACCACGTAACGAACATCTTGACTGTGATCTTTCTTCACCAACATCAAAGCGTCTTGCGTATCAACAACGATAACGTCATCTAAACCCACGAAAGAGTAGGATTTGCTCTCAGGACCAAACACATAGTTACGCTGGCCTTTGACGTTGATGGCTTCATGGCCCTTTTGTAAAGAAGCCACAGCATCCCAAGACCCCACGTCACTCCAACCGAAGTCCGAAGGGACACAAGTCAACTCATCCCCGTTCAACTTTTCCATGATGGCATAATCAATCGAGATGCTTTGCACGTTTTGATAGATCTCCTGCAAGTTCGAAGCATCGCTCTTCAAGGTTTCAATCAAAGCCCACATTTCAGGCTGGTGTTTCTTAAAGAGAGCAATCATATGAGACGCTTTGAAGAAAAAGATTCCCGCGTTCCAGCTGAAACTTCCTTGCGACAAGAACTCTTTGGCTTTTTCCAGTGCTGGTTTTTCATGGAACTTAACGACTTCGTAAGCTTTGAATCCCTGAGCCTCTTTGAAGCTCACCGCTTTGGTTTGAATATAACCGTAACCTGTCTCTGGATAAGAGGGCATAATCCCCAAAGTCACAACGCGGTTTTGTTGGGCCACGGATTTTGCGAATTCGGCGACCTTCAAAAAGTGATCTTCTTTCGAAATCAAATGGTCTGAAGGAAAGATGCCTACGATCTCCCCATCCTGTCCTTGGGAAGCCAAAAGCTTACAAAGAACAGCAATGGCCGGGGCCGTGTTCTTACCGAAAGGCTCGTAGACAACGCGCACGTCTTTCATGTCGTTTTGCTTGAGATTTAACTCTGTCAAAGTTTGCAAAGATTTGCCCGTCACAATCCAAGGTGTTCCCATATGAAAACAACGCTTCAATGTGAGGGTCTGTAAAGGCTCACCAAAGATATCGCAAAATTGTTTCGGCATGTGCGCACGAGATACAGGCCACAAACGAGTACCACTACCACCAGATAAAACCACGGGAATCAAACAAACCTCCACTTACAAGACTTACTGGTATACCAGACTCCCTTCCGTTGTGGGTACTTTTAGTCACAACTTGGCTCATTTTGTCATGATCATTGAGTCCTTTTGTAAACACCTCCCCCGTAGACAATCCGCCACACTTTAAAAAAACACCTCGACCCAAAGCCTTATGCTGCACCCACCATGGACAATTTAAATATCTGGGAGGATACTTTTTTTGTAATCAAATACCCAATTTCTGGAGGAACTATGTCTATTCCATTTATCGACCTTAAGACTCAGTACAAAGCACTGAAGTCATCTATCGACTCGCGCATTCAAAAAGTTTTGGATCACGGTGCTTATGTTAATGGCCCCGAAGTTGCGGAACTTGAGCAAGTTCTTGCCAAGCACACAGGCACTAAACATTGCTTGGCTATCGCCAGCGGAACAGATGCTCTTCTTGTACCATTGATGGCTTTGGGCATCGGCCAAGGTGATGAAGTGATCACCACAGCGTTCTCTTTCATCGCAACAGCAGAAGTGATCTGCCTGGCGGGAGCAAAACCTGTTTACGTCGATATCGATCCTAAAACTTTCAATCTTGATATCAAGAAAGTAGAAGCAGCGATCACTTCAAAAACAAAAGCGATCATGCCTGTTTCTATTTTCGGACAAATGCCAGACATGGATGAACTCAATGCCTTGGCGAAAAAATACAATCTTCATGTGATCGAAGACGCCGCTCAAAGTTACGGCGCAAAATACAAAGACCAAAGAAGCTGCAGCATGAGCATTGCGGGCGGAACAAGTTTCTTCCCAGCAAAACCTTTGGGTTGCTATGGTGACGGCGGAGCTGTTTTCACAAATGATGACAACCTCTTTAAAGCCATGAAAGAAATCCGCGAACACGGTTCTGAAGTGCGCTATTACCACACTCGCCTAGGCATCAACGGCCGCTTGGACACCATCCAATGTGCGATCCTCCTTGCGAAGATGGAAAGATACGACTGGGAACTGGAACAACGCCAACGTGTAGCTGATCGTTACAATGAAGGCCTGGCTTCAATCAAGGCCGAAGGCTTCTCAACTCCATTCGTAAAATCTGACAGAAACAGTGTTTGGGCTCAGTACACATTGACTGTAAAAGACCGCGCTGGTTTCCAAAAGAAAATGCAGGATGCTGGAGTTCCGACTTCTATCCATTACCCACGCATCATGCCTGATCAACCTTGGTACAAAGAGCACACTGCTGATCCTAAAGCAGAACTCAGCATCTCTCGCTGGGCGGCTGACCATGTGATCAGCTTGCCGATGTACCCTGATATGGACAACGCCACTCAAGATAAAGTCATCGCTGCTGTTAAAGCTGCGTTCTAATGATTCATTGAAGTCTCATCCTGGCTCCCGAAAGGGGGCCAGATGGGCATTTGCCGCGCCGCCGACATAAATGTCCCAACTCCCCGCTCCTTCCTTGTTTTACATATCGCAGCATGCCCTCCACTCTTTCCTTTTAAAAATAGAGTTCGGAGTCAAATTCCAGTATGACTTTCGCTGTGAAGCAGACAAAAAACCTCATCATTCAGATTCTGAAAGTCAGTTTTTCCGTAGCCATTATTTATTGGCTCGTCAGTTCCGGAAAATTGAACTTCTCTGCCCTTAAAGCCCTCCTGACTCCGGGCTATGCCTTCACCGCATTGGCTTTAGTTGCCATGAATATCTTCTTAGCCAGCGAACGCTGGAGAATGCTCATCAAATCCCAAGGTCTCGAAGCCAAATCTTGGCCGACTTTCAAGCTGAGTCTTATTGGTGGCTTCTTTAACTTCGCCATGCCCGGCGGAGTCGGTGGTGACGTCATCAAGGCCTATTACTTCACGCGCGAATTCCCGGGAACCAAAGTGATCGCGGTCACCAGTGTTTTGATGGATCGAGTGCTGGGTCTCTTTGCCATGGTGTTACTGGCTCTGATCGTCATGTTCTATGATCTCGCCCACATTCTCTCCGTTCCGACATTGTGGACTTTGTTCCTCGTGATCATCGCTTTGTTCGTGGTCTTTATCGTTGCGCTTTCAATGGTGTTCTCTTCTTATCTTTACGACTCCGGTCTTCTGAAAAAAGTGATCAACAAACTGCCGCTATCTGCCAAGTTCATGAAGCTCTACGAGAGCATGCACTTGTACGGAAAAAATGGCGGGCGCATTATTGCGACGATTGTTCTGAGCCTGATTTCTCAGTGCTGTGCCATTGTCTTCTTGGCCCTCGTCGGACAAGCCGCAGGGTTCAATGAAGTGAGCATCAACACATACTTCCTGGTTGCGCCACTGGGTTTCATGGCCACTGCCATCCCCATCTCCCCTGCAGGTGTGGGCGTAGGACAAGCGGCGTTCTACTTTCTCTTCAATCTCTACACAGGTCACCAGAGTGAACTTGGCCCCACCACAATTACAGCTTTCCAGGTGGGTACTTTTGTCGTGAGTCTTTTGGGTGCTTTCTTCTATCTCAGAAGAAAAGAACGCATCGACTCACATCGTTTAGAGGAAATTACCTAAGGAGGTAAATCATGAGTCAGAATAAGATGTCTCCACGCACAAAAGCGATTCACGGAGAGTCCACATCGAAAGCTTGGGAGTTTTCCCATCATCTTATTCCACCCATGACAGCCTCCACGACCTTCCGTCTGGAATCCCTGGATCGCGGAGCTCAAGGTTTTACGAACTTTGGCGCGGAACAAAAACCCGACTCTCCCATTTGGATTTACGATCGCCTTGAAGAACCCACCACCAAAATGCTCGAAGACCAGCTTCAAGCCATGGAAGAAGGCGAATGCGCTGTCAGTTTTGCCAGTGGTATGGGAGCGATCTCTTCCACATTTATGGCCCTGCTCAATGCCGGTCAAAAAGTTGTTGCGCACAGAACTCTTTATGGATGCACATACAGCCTGATCACTCATTGGTTGCCTCGCATGGGCATCTCCCATGATTTGATCGATGTGAACAACTTCACTGAACTTGAAAAGTCTTTGAAAGACCCTAAGACCCGCGTTCTGTATTTCGAATCTGTTTCCAATCCTATCCTCGAAATCGCGGACTTAGAAAAAATCGTGGCTCTGGTAAAAAAGGCCAACGAGGGACGTACCGAAGAAAACCGCATCTACACCATGGTGGACAACACTTTCGCGACTCCCTGGGCCCTCCGCCCGATGAGCTGGGGAATTGATTTCGTTATTCAATCTTTGACTAAAAACATCTCTGGCTTCGGCACAGAGATGGGCGGAGCGGTGATTGCACGCCAAGAATTCGAAACCATTCTGCGAGTGGCTCGAAAAGATTTTGGCGCTATCATTCACCCCTATTCGGCATGGCACATTCTGGTCTATGGTATTTCCACTCAATCTTTGCGTTTTGAGCAACAGCAACGAACGGCGATGAAAGTGGCTAAATTCTTGAGCCAACATCCAAAAGTTGAAAAAGTGATTTACCCAGGACTAGAGAGTCATCCTCAGTATGATCTTGCAAAAAAATATCTGCACTCTCCAGAAGGAGACTTCAGCCCTGGAACAATGATTTCATTCCAGCTCAAAGGCAATATGACCACTTGTAAGAACTTTGTGGATGATATTGCTCAACACTCTTACTCCATTACTTTGGCTGTGAGTTTGGGCTTGAATAAAACTTTGATTGAAGTGCCAGGATTCATGACCCATGCCGCGATCCCTTCAGACAAACAGCCAGAGTCCGGTATCGATCCACGCGCTATTCGTCTGAGCATTGGTTTGGAAAACAGCAAAGATATCTTGAAGGACCTTGAAACAGCTTTAGAACACGTCCATATCAATGAAATGGGCTTGGACGGCGGATCTTTCGTTATCTAAGAAAATAGAACGGAGCACATCCCTAAATCCTTGGTTTCCCGAGCTGGATGCTCGGGAAAAGGGGCTTGGGATCACCCAATTGTCAGGATGCTCACGCTGCGATCTCTTTAAATACCACCGCGCCAAGAGAACAGTTTTTAAATTTATAAAATCTCTTGGGAAGTCAAATTCTCAAGAGAAGCGAATTTAAAGGCTTTGTTGAGCGCTTGCACCTGCTCCAAAGCCTTTTTCTCTTCAGAATGCTTTTCCGAATGTAAAAGATAAAGTTGAGAGATTCCCACGGAATCTGCAGCGATTAAATCCGTAGCACTATCCCCAATCATCACAGATCGTGCTAAGTCCACTTTCAATTTTTCATGAACCTGTTGGAACATGCCACCACGAGGTTTTCGCAAACCTGCAAAGAGCCGTCCTTCTTCCGTAGGAGAGGACTCGATGTAAGAAGACCAAACCGTCTCGTCAATCCAAGCGCCTTCAGCGGCCAATAGAGCCAACATCTTTTGATGAACTGCTTGATACTCGGTCCACTGAATACGGCCACGCCCCAGACCTGATTGATTGGTGACGATAGCAACCCAATAATTCTTTTTATGGGCTTTATTAATCAAATCGGCAATTCCAGGTAACAACTCCACCTTGGCAGGGTCGGTGTTGTAAGGAACATTTTTAACCACCACATTGTCGCGATCCAAAAACAGGCAAGGAGCCAAGAAGCTTTTCTCAAAAAAGACAGGCGCCTTCAATGATTTCAAGTTTTGACAGGTGACCTTTATGGCTTGAGTCCATTCCTGCAATGTCACTTCGGTGCTGCCAAAATCCAAGGCCGACTCAAGCTCTTCACCAATTCCTTGAGTCGTAAAGAACAAGCGCTGGCCCTGAAGAGATTTATTGAGTCCCTGGAGCAAAGTTCTTTGATTTTCAAAGAAAAGCACCAGATCCCGATGATTCGTTGTACAGCGCGCCTCCTCAAGATCCTTCGCCGAACGAAGACAGAAGGGCACAAGATGCTCGCATTCACTCACCAAGACTTGCAGTCTGGCATCTAAGTCTACCGGGGCCTGATCCTTGATAAAGACCAAAGAGCCACCACTTCGAACCGTGTCTGTGAAAATCTGCGCTAAAACGGACATAGAACCTCGACGATCTGAAAAGCAAAGCATACACAAATTCTTGAAACTTGTCCTCGAAACTCCTTTTTCGCATCGTTTAAACCTTTGGCTCATTCCGCTCTTGCAATGCCCCCCTTCCCCTCTCTAAACTTGAGAAAGTCCTTAAGGAGGAACAACATGTCCATGCTACTGAAGCAGCTCTTTAATTTCTTCAAGCTCCTCAACTCTGACAATGGCACAAATCAATTGGCCTATGGCATGGCTTTGGGATTGATCCTGGGCTTTGCCCCTTTCTTTTCCATTCAAACCATTTTGGTTTTTGCTTTGATTTTTATTTTCAGAGTGCAAATCGGTGCGGCCTTTATGTCAGCCTTCTTTTTTAAGTTTGTAGCTTATCTTTTCGATCAGCCAGCTCATTACCTAGGTAAAGCTGTTTTGGAAAACGAAAGCCTTCGTCCACTTTTTGTGACCATGTACAACGTTCCCTTCGTGCCGATGACTCGTTTTAACAACACCATCGCCATGGGTTCTATGATTGTTTCTTTGATCCTTTTCCCCTTCGCCGTCGTTGCCTTCAAAATCATGATTCTGAAATACCGTGCGACTGTAGTAGCCAGATTCAAAGGAACAAAAGCATGGAAGGCTTTCACGGCCACTCGCTTTTACAATTGGTACTGCAAGTACGACGAACTTTACGGCTAGTTTTAATATTTAACCTACGAGAACACATAAAATGACTACAGCAACTCAAGACTCCACAGTTAAAAAGAAAAAAACTAAGGGCCCTATCCGTTGGGAAGCCATCATTCCCTTTTTGATTATTTGTACGATCATCGGATTGTATTTCCATTTCTTCTTTGACGGCCATCTTCGTCGTGCCCTGGAATGGGGTGGCTACAAAGCTCTGGGCGCAGAAGTCAACATCGCCAATCTCGAGACCAGCTTCTTCAAAGCCAACCTGCGCATCCAAGGTGTCGAACTGACAGATTCTGAAAAGCCCACCCATGATGCCGTCAAAATCGGTGACATTCGCTTCGGTATGCTTTGGGATGCTTTGCTCAGAGCCAAGCTCGTAGTGAACGAGGCCGTGGTTGAGCAAATTGAATTCGGCGTTCTTCGTAAGCGCCCAGGTCGCGTGGCCCCACCGCCGCCGCCATCCAGTGGGCCTGGCATGAGTGAGAAACTCAAACAACAAGCTCTCGACGCCGCTCAAAAAGAGTATTCAGATAATGTCCTGGGTGATATCGCCTCGTTGCTTGCCGGAAGTGACGTCAATGCGCAACTCGATAAACTTCAAGAGAGCTTGCCATCAAAGGCCATGCTGACTCGCCTTGAGCAGGATTTCAAAGCCAAGCAAAAAGCTTGGGATGAAAGAATCAAGTCCCTTCCACAGGGCAAAGAGATCCAAGCCCTGGGTGATCGTATCAACAAAGTAAAATACAAAGACTTCAAGACTCCCCAGGAGGTTCAGGCTTCTATTCAGGAGCTTGATGGTATTTTTAAAGAGGCTGACGCTAAATACAAAACCATCAAGTCAGCGGGCAATGATCTCAGCGCGGATCTCAAGGCTTTCGACGCTCAATACAAGGAGCTGGAAAAGCAAGTCCGCGTAGATATCAAGTCATTGGAACAACACTTCCGCATTCCAAAACTAGATGCCGCAAGCCTATCCAAAGCTCTGTTCATGAAATACATGGGTCCGTATATGGCTAAGGCACAGAGATATCGTGATTTGGCAGAAAAATACATGCCGCCAAATCTGATGAAGAAAAACAAAAAGGACGAAGCTGAAGTGGCCATCCAACCTCACCCTCGCGAAAAAGGAATCAGCTACGAATTCGGTCGTCCCAACTCATATCCTTTGGTGTGGATCAAGAGAACCGCGATCAGCTCCCAAGCAGGACTTTCTCCAAATGCCGGGAACATCCGTGGAGAGATCAAAGACATCACATCCAATCAAGTCTTGATCGGCCGCCCTACTATTGCCAACTTGTCCGGGGACTTCCCAGCAAGCAAAGTGGAAGGCTTCTTGGCCAAGCTGACTCTTGATAACAGAAAAGCTGACAGCAATATTCAGTATCTCGTGAAAGTGGGCTCTTACCCTCTTGAAGGCAAAGAACTGGTTCAATCACCAGATGTTCAATTAGCCTTCAGCAAAGCTAATGGCTCTCTGGAGATGCGCGGAGCTTTGGTCGCTTTGAAGCACTTCACCATGGATCTACAAAACAACTTCACCAACGTGGACTATCAAGTCAAAGCCAAGGAACCTGTCCTTGAAGAAATTTTGAAAGCCGTCTTCGCAGGAATCCCTGTTGTGACATTGACAGCGAAGGGCCAAGGCGACTTCCCACTGATTCCATTCGATATCAATTCGAACTTGGGCCCGGAATTGGGCAAAGGTTTGCAAAAGCAAATTCAAGCCAAGATCGACGAAGCACGCAAGAAAATCGAAGCTTACGTGAATGAAGAGATTGGCAAACAAAAAGCGCAGCTAGAAAAACAAATCAACCAGGCCAAGTCGCAACTTGATGGCGAAGTGAAAAAGGCAGAGAACCAACTCAACGCTCAAAAGAAACAAGCTGAGTCTCGCATTGATCAGGCCAAGAAAGATCTGGAGAACCAAGGTAAAAAGCAGCTTGAAAAAGAAGGCCAAAAAGCCGTTGATGAGTTGAAAAAACGCTTTGGACTTTAATTGAAGCCTTGGCTTCAAGGCTAGGAGCTAATTTCTTAGTGTGGTGATACTTAAAAAAATTGTGGCTCGATCACAGCGTGAGCATCCTGACAATTGGGTGATCCCAAGCCCCCTTTCCCGAGCATCCGGCTCGGGAAATCGAGGATTAGGGGGATAGTTCACTTCAATCTAGTGGATCAGTTTAACTAAAAAAAAATGACCCGCGCACATCGTGGGTCTTTTTTTTATTCTCATCAATGTTTTCATTTTTTGAATATCTTTTTCGTAAACAGAATTCGCTCCGACATTTTCACTGATTTTATTTTATTGAATAATCTCTAAACAGGTCCTGTAAAGACTCTCGACAGTAACTTCTAAATTGCTGATCTGACTTAATATTTTCACTCGCTTTCGCAACATGCCTCTTTTTTTAGCACATGTTTTTGTGCTAGCCTGACGATGAGGTGCTTATGAACATATCAACTAAAAACAAAATATTTCTTTGTTGCTTGATTGCCTCTGCATCCGCGGCCTGCTCGAAAGTTGCATTCAACCCAGTTGAAAACGACTCAAGCTCTCTCACTCCAAATAAGTCTGTCTCTAGCAGTGAGATCGTGGCTTACGGAAATAAGCAGGTCGACTTCCTCTTAGTATTGGATGACTCCAACTCCATGCTGCAAGATCTGAAAAAACTCGCCGCCCGCATGTCGGGTTTTGTCAGTTCTCTTGATGCCAGCAATATTGATTGGCAAATGTGTTTGACCACCACACGAGGCCTCTCTTCCAATGGCTCTCTTTTTTATGGAGTTCCAAAGGCTTGGAACAACCACTCCCCTGCAGATGGCAATAATTATCTTCTCAAAAAAGGTGCTGCAAATCTCGATGCTGTTTTCACGACCACCGTAGATACTATGACTATTGGAGGAAGCAACTCCGGAGACGAACGTGGTATCAAGGCCGCCTTTGAAAACTTCAACATTGCCAACTCCCATGACTGTTACCGTCCTGGTGCTGCTATTTCTGTCATCTTGATTTCGGATGAGGATGAAAGATCAGTAGGTGGAGACCCAAGCAATGTGAAAGCCAACGATGCCTCTGGTTCATATCAACCTCTGGAAGTGGAAGACCGCCCAGAAAACCTTATTTCTAAAGCCCAAGCCGTCTTCGGAACTGATGTTCGTTTCACATTCAACTCCATCATCGTGAAACCCGGAGACGCGATCTGCGAGACAGAGCAAGACAAAGACACGTCGCCTAGCCATCCTGGATACGTCTATGCAGAAGCTTCTCGCCTAACTGAAGGTGGTGTGGGAAGCATCTGCGATGCCGACTACAGCGCCAACCTGAATACCTTTAAAGACAAGATCGTCAACTCCCTCACACAGCTGGTTCTGACCTGCGTACCAGTTCCTGACTCCCTCAGTGTGAAAATTAATGGTCAAGCCGTGACGGATATAAAGCTGGATAAAAAAATCTTAAAGTTTAAAAAGGCATTGATTGAAGGAACAAAAATAGATCTTAAATATGATTGTGTAAATTAGTAATTCTCATGGAGTGGTTCCGCCTACGGAGCCACTCCATCCTCCTCCTATCAACAAGACTTTCATGGCTGTTTCTAAGCGAAATATTCCTAATAAACCTCAGACATGCATTTGAAATGCAAGCATCGTCACGGATGGCTTATGCATTAAATTCATTCCGTGCACGATCATAGATCTTTCGCCCCTTCTTTTTCATAACCTTCATATCCTGTGCCGCTTCCCGAGAAGTAAAGATTTTCTGCAGTTCTTCCAAGTCATGAACTCGCCCTAAAGATTTTTGCAGCTCTTTCAACGAAGAAGCCTCTGTCTCAAGAAGTTCTAGGCGATAGATGACCTTCTTCGCTTCAATTCTCACCTGATGCAAGAAACCTTTATCTTTCGGCATTTTCTTCGGCCACTTGCAAATAGGCTTATAGATCTTACGAAGAACAACTTCTCTCTCAACAGAAGTCGAAGCTTTTACGCCCTTATAAAGTTCTCTCAAATCTCTCGTTATCTCCCCACAGAGATCCGGCGTCAGAAATGCTTTAAACTCCCGACTCCATGCTTTTCTTTGTTTTTTTAAATCAACATCAGACAGAACATAAAGACTCGCATCTTTCATCAGAACGTCCAACTGCCGACCGTGTCCCAGGTTCTTCCCCAAAGATCTTAAATTGGTTTTTAACCGAGGTAAGATATCTGCACCGTCATAGAACTTTGCCATCCACAAAACAGCGCGCAGTCTCCTAGAGAGAACCCGCAGCTGATGAACCCCCTTACCTGTTGGAGAACGGGCCACCACTTTGGCGCTGTTCCGAAAGTCTCGAATATAATTGGCAAAATGCCTCTCGAATGTTCCCATCGTAAAAAAATCGAGTCCTTCATCCTTACGGACAGTTTTTACCCATCAAAGAGCTCAGAAACTGATCTCTTAGTGTGATGGTATTCAAAGAGATGCAGCTCGAGAAACCAAGGGTTTAGGGTATGGTTCACAAACTGCACCCTTAGCGTGGTGGTACTTAAAAAGATCGCAACTCGACCACAGTGTGAGCATCCTGACAATGGGAATGGCCCACCACCACTCTAGTGGATAAGTTTATGGAGCTCGCGCAGTCATCTGACTCAAGAATAAAATTTAGTGGAGCAAAGCCCTGTCAGCAATGAGCAAAAAAATTCCTGCTGAAATACGGTTTCTATCTCTTGGCAGATCACAAAAAGATACAAACTCCGGCTCTTTAACATCAGACTATGATAACTAAATAAGAGAGCCTTGAGCAGGAACAGTTTCAATCCATTTCATGGGTTTCAAGTTCGCATTGCAATCAGCATTAAGATTCTTAACAACAACATCAGCTAGCTCTGGTGCTTTGATATCGTCTGGCTCATGGGCAAAAAAGAAAACCTTTTGCAAGCCCATTTGACTCCACTCATGAAGGCGCAAAGACCAGTCTTTTGCGCGAGGATAGTCGCTGGGATGCAGATCATTGCCAATAAATCGCAAAATCGTGAAGGGAGCACTGACCGAAGTGTGCAGCACATCGCGCCGACCGGCCACATCAGTGATGACCAAACCTATTTTTTTGCTCTGAAGAAACCGAGTCAAGGCTGGCAAGATCGTCCCCTGCTGAAACCAACTCGGGTGTCTGAATTCCAAGGCCAGCTCAAACTCCGCCGGCCACTCTTGCAAGAAGTGAAATAGCAGAGCTTTCTTAGAGTAATCAAAATGCGGAGGAAACTGCGCAAAGCAAGGACCACGATGATCCTTTAACTTTTCGAGAAATGAAAACCATTCTTTAAAAAGTTTCTTATCCAACATCCCTTGGTCTGAATGAGAGAGCCCCTGAAAAAGTTTTGGGCTAAATAAAAAATCAGGCGTTACTTGAGCAAGCCACTTCCCCACCTGCTCGTCGCTAGGAATTCGATAATGGGAGGTATTCAACTCAATGGTATTGAAATTCTGAGAATAGTAACTCAGAAAATCCGTGGCCTTGGCTTTAGGGGGATAGATCTTCCCAATCCACTCTTTATGACCCCAGGCCGGAGTCCCAATATAAAACTGAGTCTTCCCGCCCGCAGGCAATGACTTGAAATACTCCAAGCTCAACGCTTCTGTGGGAGGCAAAGTCCAATTTACATTCTCAATGGAAGGTAGCTTTCCGAACTCCATATCTCACAGTAGTCCGGTCAAAATAAGCCCGTCAAATAAGACTCTCGGATACCGCAAAGCCAAAGGCCCTGCTAATCCTGCTTCCTCATGAGAGTATTCAAATAGTCCACAGAGCCCTGTGTATGCCAATCAATAGATCCCACAAGCTTCTTAGCTAGTCTGTGCTTGCGATCCGAAATCAAAGACTCTGGTAAACGAGTGATACCGAAGGTCTTCATCAAGCTGCGATCTTCGTCCCAAATCAGAGTAATGTTCTCACCTTTGAACTCAGGAAAGGACTTCAGGAAGATATCAATGTCATTGCGATTGCTATCGCCAGAAATGGCAACCAGTTGAATCTCGCCTTTGAACTCCTTCACCAGCTTGATCAAAGAGGGAACCTCTTCGATACAAGGCCCGCACCAAGAAGCCCAGAAATTCAAAATCACAATCTTGCCGGCAAAGGAAGAGAGCTGAACTGTTTTGCCGTCCAGAGTTTTAGCCTCGAAGCCAGGTAAGCCCGATGTTTCCCATTCTTCGATGGACCCCGTGTTCACCACAGTGGTTTTAAGCTTCGAAAAATAGAAGTGATTAAAGGCCCACCCGCCTACGATTCCGAGGCTTATAACGATGATCAGAGCTTTTAAATGAAGTTTCATGGCGACCCCCTACCTTACAAAGTCAAACTAGACGCTCCGGAAAGGATGATCAACATGCAGAGGGTAAAAAATCAGCCAACAAGTCACTTTTTATGCTGATACTGAAGATTGAATGCAGATTACTGAAACAAAAAGAGGCAGATCGTAGCTTGATCACAGTCTGAGCGTCCTGACAATTGTGAACTGCACCCTTAGCGTAGTGGTATTTAAATAGATTTTGGCTCGATCATAGTGTGAGCATCCTGACAATTGGGAGATCCCAAGCCCCCTTTCCCGAGCATCCGGCTCGGGAAACCAAGGATTTAAAGATGATTACCGCTTTTTGTGTATCAGCTTTTACAGATTAGGTTGAGTGCGAGTTCGGCAGTATTTGAAGTAGGCGAAGCACAACGCGTCTCTCTTTGAATACCCCCCAACTAAGGGATCAGTTTCTGATCTATGGAAGAGGCCTGCAAAACTCGCGACCTAAGCACTCCGACAATGAGCCTCAGGCAAAAAAAAAGCCCAAGTTACCTTGGGCTTTTTTAGGACGTTCTTTTAAATCAAAGAATTAAGCGCGAGATGTTGCTCTTGCTTTTTTCTGAGCTTTTTTAACTGTCTTCTTTTTAGCAGCTACTAGTTTAGTAGAAGCTTTTTTCGCAGCAGTTGCTTTCTTAGCAGCTTTTGGAGCCGCTTTTTCAGCTTTAGCTGTTTCTTTCGTAGCACCTTTAGCTTCGAAATCGTAGTCTACGAATTCAAGGAAAGCCATTTCAGCAGTGTCACCAGGGCGACGACCGATTTTGATAATACGAGTGTAGCCACCAGGACGAGACATAAAGCGTGGAGCCAAGTCCTTCATGATTGTAGATACAGCATCCTTGTTAGGATAACGAGACATCAACAATCTTGTTGTAGCCAAATCACCTTTTTTTCCAAGAGTGATCGCTTTTTCAACGTGACGACGTGTTTCTTTAGCACGGTCAACAGTTGTAGTGATACGGCCGTGCTCGATAAGAGAAGTCACAAGACCTCTCAAAAGAGCTTTTCTAGGGCCAGATTTACGATCAAATGTTTTAACTCTTCTTCTGTGTGAACTCATTTTCTATCTCCGATTAATCACGCTGACCGTATCAGGTATCAGCGATCTAGGGAAAACCAACAATTATTGTTGGCTTTCTCTTTTTTGTGGTGGTTGAGAAGGATCCCAACCTGCTGGTGGCCAGCCGTCGATTTTCATACCAAGGCCAAGTCCCATTTCGCCCAAGATCTCTTTGATCTCGTTCAGGGATTTACGACCGAAGTTTTTCGTTTTCAACATCTCTGCTTCAGAACGAACAACCAATTCACCGATGTAACGGATGTTAGCGTTTTTCAAGCAGTTCGCGCTACGTACAGAAAGCTCAAGATCATCAACTGATCTGAACAAATTCTCATTCAATGAAGGAGAACCCATTTCGCGAGCTTCTTCAGCAGGCTCCATTGTTTCATCGAAAGTAAGGAAGATCTGAAGTTGTTCTTTCATGATTTTAGAAGAAAGCGCAACCGCTTCTTCTGGCTTCAAAGAACCATCAGTCCATACATCCAAAGTCAATGCATCGTAGTCAGTTCTTTGACCAACACGAGCATTAGAAACAGTGTAGTTTACTTTTCTGATTGGGCTGTAAAGAGCATCAACACCGATGAAGCCGATTGGCAAATCAGTTTCTCTGTTCTCAACAGGTACATAACCACGACCGAAGCTCACGATAACTTCAGCATTGAAGTTAGCATTAGCACCCAAAGTAGCAATGTGGTGATCAGGATTCAAAACTTCGATTTTATCTGTCGTTTGAATATCAGCTGCAGTTACTTTACCTGGACCTTTTTTAGAGATCTTCAAAGTTACAGCGTCCGCAGTGTACTGCTTGAAACGAACTTCTTTGAGGTTCAAGATGATGTCAGTAACATCTTCCAAAACATCAGTGATAGTCGTGAACTCGTGCAATACGCCTTCGAACTTAACAGCAGTGATCGCAGAACCCATCATTGAGCTAAGAAGAATTCTTCTTAGTGAGTTACCAAGAGTAACTCCGAAACCTCTTTCGAGGGGACGAATAATGAATTTTGCGTAGTCATCACGAAGAGAATCACGATCAACCTCAAATCCCTTTGGTTTGATCATTTCTCTCCAAAACTTATAATAATGCTCTTGCATAGCTCCCCCGAGAGGT